>Ga0209083_1000540_pt1 | contig 54760 bp, 50 predicted proteins | sample AM7aDNAmetaG_FD_184132 | JGI IMG/M metagenome (GOLD analysis project Ga0209083, IMG submission 184132) | Freshwater microbial communities from Finland to study Microbial Dark Matter (Phase II) - AM7a DNA metaG (SPAdes) (version 3) | ecosystem: Environmental > Aquatic > Freshwater > Lake ...
CATTCATCGCGGACTCTGCAAATCGTTCAAGCAGAAAGTCTTAAATGCAATATTCCTCGAGTCCACGATTGCTCCAAAACGTCAAGAAAAGTAGTCAAAAAATGCCACGCAAAATGGGTATTATCCCTCAAAATCACATTGGCATTTTTGCCTTTCATTTTCCTAAATCTTCCACACTGATATTCAAAGAACCGTGTGTGTGCAAAAGAAAAGCGCCCATTTACGGACGCTTTTCCAGATAAATCTACTGATCCAATGACTAAACCATCGGTGTCGTCATAGTCGACGTACCAGAACCTGTGCTATGGTTCCACTTCTTGACCACAAAGATCAAATAAAGGAGCTCCAGTATACCAGCGGTATTGACTATGAGTAAAATGACGAACCACCACTTCTCACCGCGTCGAGCAGCATGCCAAAGCGAGTAGCCTTTCAGTACAATAACGATAATGGCAATGATTATAGCCAAGACACCAAGACTCAAAAATGTCGCGGCGCTTAAACCAAATGTTTGTCCATACCATGCTTTCATCATGATAGTAAAGTTATATGATAATTGATAATCAATAAAAACACCTTCCATAGCATATCATAGCGGTGGACAAAAGAGAGCGGACACTATGTCCGCTCGCGCCCACACAATCATCGATGGATGCCTAATCCCTTCGCCAAAGAAGTGTCGGGAATGACTGGTACTCGGCAGTAGACAGCCTCCTGCTAGATATCGGTTTACGCCCGATAACTTGAGATCTTCCGCCATTTGACGGCGAAAGTGAGCCAGATTGAACTGTCTGGCACCGACTTGCAAATCCTTTTAGGACTGCGCAATTCAAATTTGATCTCATAAATTCACCTCTCACACAATTGTAGCGCTATTCTCAAATAACACAATGAAAAGTTATACACAGTCCAGACCAAGGTCTTTTGGTCTTATATGGATTTTGAAAAAACAGTTTTTTGTGCAAGAATGGCGACTACCGGTTCTTTGGGATTTCAAATAGATTGGAGACGTGGCTGAGTGGTCGAAAGCGGCACCGTGCTAAGGTGTTAGGGGGGCAACCTCCTCGTGGGTTCGAATCCCACCGTCTCCGCAGTTGTAAAATATCATCACTTTTGTGTTCTTTTGCGAGTATGTCGTAAGGACTTTTGAAGCTAACTGTAGCCGCGGTTTTGTTTTTGATGGAAAGGTTCCAAAGTAAAGTTGAGACAATATTTCTCTTTTTTGCATCATCAGCCTGTAGGAATTCAGATCTGGCTCTGCTGGCTCGTATAAATACATCTCTGGTCGGTTCCAAAGTGAATGCTGGTTGCTTGGCTTTGAGATCATTGATCTGGCCTTGAAGTGATACACGCTCGTTTTGTATCTCAAGGACTTTAGCATCATAGATTTCCTTTGAGATTTGCTGGTCGAGAAATGTATCGAGTAGTCTGTTTTCTTTGACTATAAGCGATTCTAGGCGTTTCTGTAAGGTCTCTAATGCGGAGTTTAGATAATCTTTGTTTACGTTATCTTTTTCGTTGGCGGCTTCATAGACAAGATTGATATGGTCTTCACTGAAATGTAATGATCCGAGTAATCCGGCGACGATCTCGTGTAGTAGAGTTTCTCGCATATAACTTTTGTGTTCAGTGCAGATACCTTTGCCATTGGTGCAGTAGTAATATTGGTGACCTTTTTTGAGAGAGGCGGTTAGAGCGCACCCGCAGTTTTCGCAGGTCAGAAATCCCCGGAGTGGGAAGAATAGCGTTTTGGTCCTTGGTCGGTTTTTGTTGTGAATGACTTGTTGCACGCGCTCGAATAGTTCTTTTGAAATCATAGGCTCATGATTACCGGGATAGTATTTACCGTCGCGCTTCATCAGTCCGCAGTAGAATGGATTGTCGATGAATCGGTGAATGTGACTGGCGTAAACTTTGGTGCCAGCGATGGTTCGTAAACCTTCCTTGAAAAGTTGAGCAGAAATGTCCTTGAATGAATATGTGCCGACAGCATAAAGTTCAAATGCTTTGACGACATATTTAGCTCTGTCTTGATCAATGAGAATCGCTTTGTTTCCTTTGTCATTCAGATAGCCGAAGGGTGCTTTGTTAGGCCAACCGCCTTTTTCTAGACATGCACGGTTACCACGCTTCACATTGGTACTCAAGTCACGGCTGTATTGGTTAGCCATGCCGAATTGCATAGCCATGATAAAGGCGGTTTCATTGGGTAGATGCGTGGCTTCATAGGTCCGTATCTCCTTGATTACGCCTCTTTGGAGCATATCCATGATGAGTCCACCGTCTAAAAAGTTTCTGGCCAATCTGTCGAGTTTCCAACAAAGAATGGCGTCAGCCTTTCCGGAAGAAATCATTTGGATCACTTCATTGAATATGGGCCTGCCGGCAGTCTTGGCTGATCTGCTTTCTTTGAAAGTCTTGATGACATTCAAATTGCTCTTGGTAGCAATATCCATGAGCTCCTTTTCCTGTGAATCCAGTGAAAGGACTTGGCGATCTTCGGACTCGGTTGATTTTCTGCAATATAAAATATATTTCATGGCGTAAGTTTACTCTCAATATTTTCACAAGACAAATTTTTAACTGAATTCTGATTACGAATGACACTTATTTCTGATTGAGTGTGATATAGGTCAAGTTTAGAAATCACCGTATGTCCGATCAAATCCTGTATATTCATTGAGTCTTTAGTTTCAGTCATCGTCTTATGTTAGTTAACTAGCAAGTCACACGCGTCTCGTCCGCCGCGCTAAAGCGTTGGCTCTACGGGACGCACGCCTGCGAATGCCAGATACAGGTCTGCAAACGAGTTCAGATACTCATTGGCTGTTTCAGGCGAAATATCGACCCCGTTCTTCTCCTTGAATACGGATATGCACTGCGATATGAGTTTTTCGCTGAACCGGTGTTGCATGAGCACATGCTATTCCAGTTCCCTTACCGGATCGTACGCGTACCGTTACGGTAACGAGGTATTATGAGATTGTATTTTCGAGATATTCTGGATTGATTTGCACGTATCCAGTTTTCCCAGATTTGATCAAAAGAAAATTGCCGAGACCGGCTTGTTTAGAGACCTTGGCATTGATCGTCTCACAGGCTCGCCACATCGATCGTTGCGTTAGATCATCATTATGAAACTTACTCTGAAGTATTTCTGAATAATATGATTTGGCTTCGAGTCCATCATTGTTTTCAAAAATGTATTCAAGAATGTAATGGCTGTTCGTTTTGTCGTTCTTCTGCTGGATATTCACTGATTTGTCACCGATCTTCAAAATACTTTTCTTGCGATCAAATGAGACGCCTCTAGGTACGTCTTCGACTTTGCCTAGTTTGTATCGTTCGATTAGCGGCAGAATCTCTTTCGAAATAGTAAGATGGAAAACTACAGAAGTGGGTTCATCAATTGGTTCGTGATCCATGTCCAGGATGCTTTCATGGTCGCGGACATAATCGATTTGTAGGTAATTTTTAAGCTTCAAGTGCTCCAAACAAGTTGAGCAGGCATATCTAGTGATCCCCACTTCCTTGAGGTCTTCTTCAGTTATGTCTATTTCCGGAGGCAATAGTTCCTCGACATTGACCGGATGATCAGACCAGAACTTCTGAAGCTTGAAATTGATGATTTCCATGACTTTGATGTAATCCGAGTGCATTAGCTAATTCTACACCTTAGAATGAAAATGACACGAAATGCCTGGGAATGTGGCGCCTCCCGTTCCAGCCGCCTTTTCCGGGCAGGTCGTGCGCGGCCGCTTGTGCAGAGTCGGAGATATGACAAAGCACGGGCGCATCCACTTCTGCCCTAATTACAGGCATGGCGTGCCTTTAACGCGCATATCCGTATGGCTCGCGCTTTTCTACCATTGCTCCGCAATCGTAGAGCGCTTCGCCATACCGATATGCGCTAGGCACGAATTACCCGCGAGGCGACGGGCGGAAGTCAACGCGCCCTTATCTACCAAGCGTCCTGCGCACCACCTACCCTCCAAAGTCGGTAGAACGGGAGGCGAAGAAACTGCCCTGTAATACGAGTAAACGGTGTTATTCAATGTTGTCTATTTTCGCGAATCATTGCCCGTTGAAAAACCATCCTAGGAGACGCACAGCGTTTATGATGGCGGCTGTGAAATTCACTCCTGTCCACGAAACCGGCGCCGGAGTCGAACTTGGTTTTGAAGTCGGTGTAGGAGTCACACTCGAGGTTGGTGTGGGAGTCGGGGCCGGTGTCTGTGAATAAGTTGGCGTCGGTGTCGGACTCGGTTTTATAGTTGTTGTAGGAGTCGGTATTGGCGTTGAAGAAACTATCGGAGTCGGTGCAGATGATGGCGACGGTGTAATCAATGAATTTGTAGTTTGCGAAGATGCGGGTATTTGAGTCGTATTGGAGCGTGGGGCCACATTCAATGCCTTGGCGTCAGGCGTTCCAGTCGGATTTGGACTAGGGCTATTCGAAGGGCCGGATGTGATGGTTATAGGAATGCTGTTGGACCAGTCGCTATTGAAGGTGCCTGCCTTAACAGTGTAAGTTCCCGGCGGTATAGATGAAGGAATAGAGAATTGAAGTGTACCACCGGAGCTGGTCAATCCTAGAACATCGTATGTCTGATTGGTAACGGCGTTGGTGAACTCGACAGTATTGTCCATAGCTGTGAAATTCGAGCCGGAAATTGTGAGATTGGCACCTTGAGCGATTGAACGTGAGGATACAGCACTGACGCTTGCAGTTGGAGAAAGCGCGCTGATACCATCTTTGACAGTATTCATAGCTGAACATCCTGGCATGTTTGGGTCTTCCATATCAACTGCAGGCCAGTGTTTCGACGCATTCTCTTCTGTCAAAGCTTCACCTTTGATAGCCGCGACAACATACCCACAACTTATCACGTTAAATTTTGGAGTTAATGTTTGTCTGTTCATCATGCTATTTAGAGACGGCCTTCGCCAATACGTTAATTCCTTTTGTATATTTCCAGACGTATATACTGTACATCCGTAAGTGGTTACTGACCCATAGATGTGATTGTCGGAAGCCATATAATCCCATGATGGATGAGACGAACAATTCTCTGGTCCACTCCATGAAACTGAAAGATACGATTCATAGTCTGCATTTACCGCTTGGACATATTCATCTTTCAAACCGGCAAAAGCGTGTCCCGTCTCATGTATAGCGACTAAATCAAAAGGGCCTGTATTCGCAGAGCTGGGATCCATATATACATAACCCCTAGTTACTGTACTGGCAAAAGCTCTAGTGTTATTAAGATTATGACTAAACAAGATATATTCATCTGCATGGCTAACTTTTCCATTGCAAGATGATTGCTGGCTTACTGAAGAGTCGAACTGTGAAGTGGTAAAGCCATGACTTGAACTAGCGACTGAAGCCAAGTTACTATCGTCAAATTTGTGCAAATCTAAATAAAAAGAGAACTGATCATAATAAGTTTTGAACGGATCAATGGTTTTAAAACCATTATTTATTATGCTTTGTACTATCGCAAGAAAAGATTTCACGGTATATTGTTCGCTTGTTCCACGAATAAATACAAATTTCTTCCTCGTATCAGGACCGGTCCCTTGCCATGGAGACGATAACTCAACACAATTCGTCGCCGGTATAGCTGCAGTATATGAATTTCCAATCGACGAAGTGTCGATTTTGACATGTATATGGCCGGAACTTTTAATATCGTTAATGATGGAGTCTTCTGCATTGATCTGCCGCGCGTTGTCTGTACTGAAAGTGATAGAGGAAATAGCCGGCAGATTTGCAGTTACGCTATATCCTAGATTGTTCTCTACGAATGGAGGAAAGCCGTTCATATCATTGTAGTCATAATTTCCTTGTGCTCCGACCCTTGCATAATTAATGAAATCACCATAACCTGCGATATTGCACTGCCAACCGCTGCAACTAGCTGCAAGACTAGGCCAATTGAAGCTCGGAAGAGGGTTATCAGTTACATCGTTCGGCTGATACCATGACCACGCGTAACTACCATATCCACTAGCTGATTGCCTGGCTAAAGTATTGACGGTAACCGAGTAATTGGTAGGCAAAAACGTTACAGTGGAAGAAGCCGAGGATGGACCGGGATATGGGTTGCAGTACATGTCAGCACCCCAATCAATTGCACCAAGATTTAGACTGGTCCCAGACGGATTGGTCCACGACTGCAGATTTATACCATGAGATATCGGCAAAGGGCTAAAGAATGTAAGCTTCTGGGCAGAAGTCCAGACACTGTAATCCATATCGCCAGGGCAGCCGCCTGCCAAAACTTTATGAGGAATGCTAAACAAAATCCCGACTGAGAATACAACTATTGTAGAGAAGACAACGTATCTGCCAAGGTAGATTCTCGATTTCATACGGGCAATTATAGCTCAAAAGAAAAGCTGTGTCGTGCCAACATATCCCCCATAGATAACTTTTGTAATCAAAGGCAGGAGAAGGTTCCCTTATATAGCACCGAGGCTGGTTTGGACTATAAAGTTTCCAATTACGCCATATTGTTATATGATAGAAAAGTTCCAACTTCATCCCACCGTCTCCGCAGTTAATAATGACCTTGCGAAAAAAACGGTCTAGTATATGATGCGGATATTATGAGGATCACTGATCACCGCATCACTAACAGAACCGATAAGATCCTCGGCCTGGCCGGGATTTTCATGGTCGTAATATTTCTCCTCGGCTGGGCTTTGGGCATAAGAGGTCCGATCCTTATAGATAACTACAAATGCTACGCACTTCTCGGTTGCAATATGGGATTTTTCGGCTATGACGCCGTCCTGCATTTTTGGAGCGGCATCATGGATGTGGTTTTGATCATTTGGCTTACAAGAAATTTCCCTGCCCTGAACATTTTCCGGAAGCAACAATGGAAAAATTTCCTCATAACCATCTCTCTGGTAGCTTTCATTTCAGTCGCCTGGGAAATCGGCGAGCTCGGCCATGACCAATATAGGATGAAGGTCCTGCATCAAGATCTCCTAAACGAGAATCTCATTACTCCGAATCATCTCGACCAACCAACCAACAATGACACCATGGGCGATATGACCTTTGCCATCATCGGTTCCGCCCTGACCGTTCTTTCCCTAAATTCATTGATACCCAAAAATGACATCTGCGATTAGGCATTATATGATGTGAGATATGCCTCTTTCCCTTTCGAGCCGTCTATCCGAATATTTCCGCCTGACACCTGTTCAGAAAAGCGCTTTGAGCCGGCTTGGCATACTAACCATCGAAGATCTGCTATATCATTTTCCGGTCCGTTACGGCGACACAGCCGAGTCTAGAAGCATCGATTCGCTACAACATGGCGATATGGCCGTGGTCTTTGGCAAGATAAACGGCCTCAAAGCTAGCAAAGGGTTCAAAAGCCATATGACCATGGCCGAGGGAGTTGTCGAAGATGAGACGGGACGTATTCAATGTGTCTGGTTCAATCAGCCTTATGTGGCAAAGATGTATTCGGATGGGATGATGGTCAGGATAGAAGGAAAAGTGTCGCAACGCAGGAAGCAAGAAGCTAGGAGCCAGGAGCCAGCTTCTAGCTCCAAGCTCCGAGCTCCTGCCCTGTACTTCTCCAACCCGAAGATCGAACACGTGAATGCTCTGCCGATCGGCGTCGGCGATTCCTTGTTTGGAGAAGGCGGCGAAGCTCACACCCTCTACCCGGTTTACCCGGAATCACGCGGCATCTCTTCTAGTTGGATATACCATGCCTTGCAGAAGATCTTCAAAAGCGGCTTACTGGAATCGATCTCGGAGCCTATTCCGCCAGAGATTCTGGCGAAATATCATCTTCCAGGGATCAAGACTGCCTTGGTCTGGATCCACACTCCCCTCACACGCGATGATGCGCTTTCTGCCCGCAAGCGATTCTCATTCGAAGAGATATTTCTGATCCAGCTCGGCAAGCAACAATCCCGAAGACGCTTTCGTGAACATCCTTCATTCCTTATCGAAACCGAACTCACTAATGTTCGAGAATTTGTGCGCCGATTCCCATTCACAGCGACAGAAGCCCAAACCAGAGCTATCGAGAATATCGTCGGGGATATGCGACGCGACTTTGCAATGTCACGCCTATTGGAAGGCGATGTCGGCTCAGGCAAGACGGCAGTGGCGGCAGCAACGGCTTATGCGGTCATAACGAATCACAAGGAGGCAGGAGCAAGAAGGAAGGAAGAAGGAGTGCACGAAAATGGTTCTCTCCATGCTCCTTCCTCCTCGCTCCTTGCTCCATTGCAGGTGGCTTACATGTGTCCAACCGAGATATTGGCTACCCAACATTTCGAGTCATTCATCCAATATTTCTCCTTCATGCCCATTCAGATCGCCCTCATCACCGGCTCTGGTTGCCGTAAATTCCCTTCAAAGGTTAACCCCAAAGGTTGGACTGACATTTCCAAAGCACAGCTTCTGAAATGGGTGGCAAACGGTGAGATAGCTGTGGTCATCGGCACGCACGCGCTCATCCAAAAGACTGTGCAGTTCAAGAATTTAGCTTATGTGATCATCGACGAACAGCATAGATTCGGAACGGCCCAAAGGGCGAAGTTGGTGAAAAAATCACAGGAGCCAGGAGCTAGGAGCAAGGAGCCAGCTTCAAGCTCCAAGCTCCGAGCTCCTGCCCCCCATCTCCTTTCCATGACCGCCACCCCTATTCCCCGAACGCTTGCACTAACAATGTACGGCGACCTCGACCTGACTCTACTCGACGAACTGCCAGCTGGAAGAAAACAAATCATCACTGAGCTGGTTCTGCCGAACAAACGCGAGGAGACTTATGAGAAAGTCAGGCGGGAATTAATGGCTGGCCGCCAGATGTATGTGATCTGTCCGCGTATTGAAGAACCGGATCCAGAAAAAGAATCGGCTTTGATCGCCAAGTCAGTCAAAGAAGAAGCGAAGCGCTTGAAAAAATCCGTATTTACAGAATATGAGATAGGCGTCTTGCACAGCAAGATGTCTCCGCCAGAAAAGGATCGGGTAATGAACGAATTCAAGCTAGGTAAGATACACATCCTTTGTGCAACTTCTGTCGTTGAGGTCGGAGTCAATGTGCCGAATGCCACAGTCATCATCATAGAAGGTGCGGAACGATTCGGATTGGCCCAACTGCATCAACTTCGCGGACGTGTTCAAAGGAGCACCGACCAAGCCTATTGTTACGCCTTCACTGAAACGAACTCCGCCAAATCTATAGAGCGCCTCAAAGCTTTGCAGACGGCCAAAAACGGTTTCGAATTGGCGGAATTGGATCTATCCCAACGCGGCGCGGGACAGCTCTCCGGTGCCAGACAATGGGGCGTTTCCGATATCGCCATGGAGGCTTTGCAGAACTTGAAAATGGTGGAAGCCGCACGCACAGAGGCAACCAGGCTGATCGAAGATGACGCCAATCTGACCGATTTCCCCATTCTCAAAGAAAAAGTCCGTATCCACAGCCAGGATGCACATTTTGAGTGATTGCCGTCGTAAGAGTAACTACGGTGCATTATTTGGACTTGTGATGTAATATGTGACTAGCGTACCTTTCTCCTTGCGATTACAAAACTAAATCCACTACTATGAGCATGACCGCAGTTATAATACTCGTCGTCATCGCCTTCGGCTTAGGAATGGCCGTGGGTATCCATCAGATCCAGAAAGGATCATAATCGAAATCAGGTTTCAAAGAAACAGAAAGACCGGCCACCAAGCCGGTTTTTCTTTGGATCAAATTGCCACTTACCGCCCGCCGAGGAAATATCCGAACAGGCTTGCCGCATTCAAAACTGCAGAGGTGAAATTAGACCCATTCCATGAAACTGGTGCTGGAGTCGGGCTTGAAGTTGAAGTCGGTGTTGGACTCGGAGTTGAGTTCGGCTTTGAAGATGGGGACGGTATTGGAGTCGGCGTTAATTTTTGAGTCGGAGTAGGAGTAGGTGCAGGCGCTGAGGAAACTGTCGGAGACGGTGAATATGTCGGGCTTGGCCGCAAAGATGGAGTAGGTGTCGGCATCGAGGAAACAGTCGGCGATGGCCAAGAATAATATGTCGGAGTCGGAGAAGGCGAATTGGTGATCATGGGCGTGAGCGGTAATGTCGAGGCGGCTTGATCGACTACGTCTCGCTCATATCGCGCCACAGCTTTCGCTGTAAGAGGTCCGTAATTGCCCGTATTGTCATCGGATGGCAGATATCCGAGCTTAATAAGGTAATTTTGTAAGGTAACGACATTCACACCCTTAGAACCGGAGGTAAGCGAGAGCAAGGTTGAAGGAATATTAACCATAGCGGTATGCGGAGCAATGCTCGGTACACTTTGAATAGGTGCCGAGACTGGACTAGAGCTAGTCACTGTAATTTCCTTTGAAGGATCGCTGGAAATAGAATATTGATAATACGGGGATGATGGAATCGTAGGCGTGATATCGACTGACTGATTGCCTTGGACGACAACGCTCAATTTGCAATATTCCCCACCTGTCTCGTTTGCGGCTACTCCATCCACTGTAATGCTCCTACAAGGGATCCTGCCGGTGTGTTCCAAAGCATCCTGATTGATATCGCTCAAGACGATGTTGTCGGCTTTAACCTGAAGAGGAACAAGGTAGGATGTCGACGGATCACCATCCAACAGAAGGCTAGTTAGAGCATTTTCAGACAAGGTACGGGGTGTTATACGGATCAGACAATAACGCCGTGTAGCTGCCCGCCCCGACGTCTGGCCTTCTCGCTTCGGTTTCGCACATATCACCATCACTTGGTGGCGGAGTACTGGAACCATCACTGCAAGTTTCGGAAGTCGCATCAGGCAAGGTACCGTCGTCGGAAAAAGTCGATAAGGTCGTGCATGTCTTTGTCGGATGATTCATGCGGCTATCATAGGTTTCGACTGAGATCGACTTATCTGACAAGTCTTTCAGAATATCCTCCCCCATATCTTGTGACCAATCTACTTTGTCGCTGTAAAAGATGTCGGTTGTGCTTGGATCCATAACGTCTGAATTGGCAACAGCAAAACGGTCATCCTCCGAATCATAATGGGTCATATTGATGTTCGCGTAAGGAATGAGGACTGGACACCATGACGGACTGGCACCTGCGCTATTTCCCTGCGCGATAATATTTGATTGCACCGAGAGCAAATTGGCTTTTGACGATGGCTCTGACTTTACTGGAGGTAAATCATCTTTGTCGATAACATAGCTTATGTAAGCACCTCCACCACACTTACCCTTCCATACGGCAAAAGAACCCGGAGTGAAAGTGAGTGACGTTATTTTGAGTTTTATCTTGCCGCTGATAATTCCATAAAAGATACACCAAGATTGTTCCTTTGTCAGACCATATTTTTTTCCGATATCAACCACGACTTCCGTGATCAATTCTCTTATCTGATTCTTTACCGTAACTGAACTATCTTCTTGGTCCGTGTAGGCACACTCCAAAACACCTATTAATGATCTATCTGGGGGTATACATTTAGCTAAATTATTTCTTGTCGCATCAGGTTTCAAAGACGCTGCTTTACTAATCAAATTAGATAACGTGACTGTACCGCTCATTTCCTTTGGCAACTTCGCATAAGCATCCGTGATTTCTTGGTCCGTGCAAGTTACACATTCCCCAGGGTACGGTACCGTCGTCTTGTTAGACGTCGGCGACTGCGTATCATTGGCTGTAGCTCCACTTGTGTCGACTGCAAAAGTGACACTAGCTGAATCGTCGGCCAATGCTCGCCCCGTATTCCCCACTGCCGCAACTGAATCTCCTCCGAACAGATATGAGGTCTTCTGATCGGCAACCAGGGTGACTAGTAATAAGCATATGGCCGCCAGTGTCATGTAAATGTAACTGACGCATCTCTTCGGGTCATTCATGGGACAAATTGTACCCCGATTGCTGATTTACCGCTCTAAATATGTGTGGATAAGGCCTATATATTGGCCCAAATCAACCACTTGACTTTTACTAGGTTTGTGTAGTATAATTGAGGTAGCTTATGAAGACTTACAATTTAATAGTTCTTTTAATAGTTCTTTTGGCTTTGGCACTGGTCTTAAGTGGCTGTGCCAGCCAGCCGGTAAAACCGGTACGTCCTGTCGGTGCGTCAACCGCACAGGAAGATAAGGATCGCGAAGTCCAATATTGGCACGCTCGTTTTGAAAAAGCGTGGGCCGCCTACAAAGAGTAGACCCCACGCCACCATTCTCAAAGCCGCCTTCCCACCCGGAAGACGGCTTTTTACGTTGCTACTGTCCGCCAAACAACTGCCCTAATGTTCGCATTACATTTATTATCGCTGCGGTAAAATCTGACCCATTCCACGAGACCGCGGCTGGGGACGGAGACGGACTCGAAGTTGAAGTCGGCGTTGGACTTGGAGTTGAGCTCGGCTTTGGAGATGGAGTAGGTGAGGAAGTACGAGAAGGCGTCGGCGTAGGAGTCGATGAATATGTCGGGCTTGGCCGCAAAGATGGAGTGGGTGTTGGGGTTGGGATGACTGAAACAGTCGGCAAAGAACTTACTGATGATGAAGGGGTCGGGTATGGCGTGGTTGATGGGGTTATCGAATACCCATGCGTTTGTGAACCGCTGTTCGAGACATTATTGAGTGGTGATACCATCGGACTCGGGCTTGGACTTGGGCTGGCAATAGGACCGGCCGTGATGGTGACGGGAATGCTGTTGGACCATGGACTATTAAATGAACCGACTTTCAATGAGTAATGACCGGGTATCAGATCAGCGGGGATGGCGGCAGTTAAAATTGTTCCGTTAGAAGAAGCTATGTCAGGCATATCCCACGCCTCACCTGTGTCTGTATTTGTAAACTGAACAGCATTTTCTGTTGGAGTAAATCCAGAACCTGAAAGTGAAAGGTCGGAATCAACGGAAGCTGATGCTCTAGAAATACTTATAATTTTGGGGGTCAGGGATACCGGAGGAAGCTGATCATATCCCCCAATCTCCGGATCCTGCTGCATGGCCATATACATACATCCAATTTGTTTAGTGGGACCACTGCTATCTATAGCCGGCCAATGAGTTTGCGCATGGTCTTTATCGATCGGTTCTCCTTTAATAGCCGCAATGAGATAACCACAGGAGATGATATTAAATTTTCCGGATACAGGATCGTACTCGTCCTTCATCATGCTATTGAACGACGGACGATAATATGATATTCCCGTGGAATTTTTGTAATGGCCTTCACAACCGAATGTTCCGGCAGTTCCAGGAGCGCCGTACCATTTATTGTCGAGAGAAGACCGAAAGATACCTGAAGTTCCTCCTGGACCATCCTCGCCCAATGCGCAGTTAACCGATTTCACCGATTGAGATATGTCCCCCGAATAATTATCGGCAGGGTTTGCAGTATTATAAGAACCATATTCGTCCTGGAGATTTCCGATAACATGTCCGGATTCGTGCATAGCGGTCAGTGACATATCGAGTCCTTTGGACGTTATTAGCGGACGACTGAGAAAGACAACATTTTCTTGATTAAGAGCCCAGCCGGTCCCATCCCCTTGCCATCCGGTAAAAAATATATATTCAAAAGCATTTTTATCTATACTGTCGGTACCGTTACAACTTGACGAATGTGTTATATAGTCATCGGCGGTAAATTTAACATACCCGCCTTGAGCTAAGGGTGATTCATCAAGTTTTTTTAAATCAACATAAAACGAAAATTGGTTGATATAGCTTGCAAATGGTTCAACAATGCCAAATTTCCCTATTATGCTATGAACATCGGTCATATAATCTTCCACTGATGTTGACGTGAGCGTATCCCCTCTCATAAACACTATCTTTCTTGGTCCATCTCCGGCGATTTTCACACAATTACTAACCGAGGCCGTATTACTGTAATCAGAGAACGCACCATTCGGTAATTGCCCGCGGACTCGATATGCTTCTGAGGAAAAATTCAGGGGGCTGGTAGTCAGATCATCGACATAAGAGCTTGCATTGGAACCGACTGTCGTCAATAGATTAAACGAACTTAGATTTGGGTCGGTCGCCCTCTCGATCTGGAATCTTGTCGCATTATTCGAAATGCCTGACCAGGACAAATTAACCTTGCCGATATTCGGAGGATCCGACATCATTGCCGTCAGACTCGCCGGTTTTTCCGTGTCCATACGCATGCATTCCGGCCAATGTGTCTGGGCATGAGCCTTATCAATCGGCTCGCCGAGAATTCCTGAAATCAAGTATCCACAGGAAATGACATTAAATTTCTGTGAATGTCTGGCATCATTTATAATACTGTTCGTACTAGGTTTGTAATATATGCTTCCTTGAGGAGTCGAAGCATACATGCAATTTTGGGTGTTTGGCGATCCATACCATACGTCTGATCCATCACTGGTGATTCTGTAGCTATTTGCGGTATTGTTTGCGCAGTTCGTAAGAGGTTCTTTGGTAGTCCCCAGTAGGCCATAACTATCGAACGGTTCTCCGGGCATCCATGTTCCAGCTTGAGCATAAATATACTCATCATTCAGTTTTCCTATGGCGTGCCCAGACTCATGAACGGCAATTATCGGTAAAGTCACAGGATAATCTGATACGCTCTTCCTATTATTCAGTTGCGCAGCGAGGTCCAATGTTTCAGGCACATCTATATGCACAACATTATCGATGATATTCACTTTCCTATCAAATCCCGTATAAACTGGAGAAGCCTCATCAGGATCATGAAAAAGCAAAACGTACTCGAGTGCATCGCTCTGGCAACTTGACGATGACTTTATAGCATTATCAGAATCGCTGGTAAAATATTTTTGACCGTCAATTATACCAATTGGAATGTTTTCGGGTGGTGCGTTTAAATCCAGGAAAAAAGATAGCTGGTCCGCATAAGTCTTGAACGGATCAATAGCAATCAGTTGGTCCCGAATCGCCTTAGCTTGTGTCAAGAAATCGCTTATACCAACCTTCCAATCTGTACCACGGATAAATACTATTTTCTTGGGTCCAGTTCCACTGATATTCACACAATTCGTCGCTGGTATGCTCGCCGTATACGAATTTCCGATGGACGTAGTATCTACTTTAACATGAATGTGGCCGGTGTTTTGAATATCGTTGATGATAGAATCTTCCGCTTGAACTTGCTTAGCCACGTCGGCACTGAAAGTTAAAGTGGAAATCGCAGGTAAATTGGCTGTTACGCTATAGCCCAGATTATTCTCAACGAACGGTGGAAATGAGTCTATATCTGTATAGTCGTAGTGACCCTGTGCCCCTACTGTGCAGAAACCGGAACCGTCGCAATAACATTGCCAACCGCTACACATCGCCGAAAAATCATAGTGTTCGGGATGACCGGGCGTAGTTACAGGTTTTCCGTATGAACCACCGAAGGTTGGAGACGGATTGCCGTTTGGATCATAATATGACCAAGAATAAACGCCATATCCACTTGCTGATTGTCTTTGTAAGGTATTTACAGTAATCGAGTAATTGGTTGGCAAAATCGTTACAGTTGAAGGAGCAGAGGATGGACCTGGATGAGGATTGCAGGAAAATTCAGCATTGTTGTCTCCATTGTCAAAATACGAGGTATTCCAACGGATCACATCGAGATTCAAATTGATTCCAGATGGATTTCTCCACGAACTCAATCCTATGCCATGGGATATAGGCAAAGGACTGAACACGGTGACTTTCTGGTCAGGAGTCCATGTGCCGTAATCCATGTCGCCAGGACAGCCGGCGGCCAATGCAATCTTCGTGGGAGTCAGAGAAAAGATTCCTAGAGACGATAAAACTACTATGGAGAATGCGGCACTGAAAAGTAAGTTGCGACTTTTCACTTTAATACTTTTCATTATAACACTTGCATTAGATTTATAATGACTAGCAGGTATCTACCTTCCGCCTAAGAAATACCCAAACAAGCGTACCGCATTCAAAACAGCAGAGGTGAAATCAGATCCGTTCCACGATACCGGCGCAGGAGTCGGGCTTGAAGTTGAAGTCGGCGTTGGACTTGGAGTTGAGCTCGGCTTTGGAGATGGAGTAGGTGAAGGAGAATGTGAAGGTGTCAGGGTTGGAGTCGGTGTAGGTATGCGAGATGGCGTTGGTGTCAGAGTCGGTGAAGGAGAGGGCGACAAAGAAGGTGTCGGTGTTGCGCTGTAGTTAGCAGTTTGATTAACAGTCTGACTCGGAGAAGTCGTGATCACGTGAGCAGTCGGAGTAATTTGCGTCGGCGCACCGACAGGAGGCGCGACGGATGACGGCGTAAAGACACATTGAGTATTAGCTGTCTGCCCATCTGCTGAATTCACGGCAAGATACGAACCTACACCAAGATTGTGGAATTGAGATAATGTAAACGTTCCGAATGTTCCAGGCACAGTGACATTAAAGTTTTGAGGGCTACCACCGGAAATGACGTTTTTTAATACATAGCTATACGGAGCAGTACCACCAGTCAGTGATCCGGCAAAAGTGAAGACATCGGCGTTATTCGAACCGGTAACAGATATGGTGCATGATAATGAACCGGTGTTTAACACGGGCTTGGTAACAGTCACGGTAATAGGCCTGCTCCAGTGGCTATTCAACGCACCGACTCTCAATGAGTACGAACCAGGTTGAAGATCGACCGGAACAGTGAAAGTCAAAGTTGCTCCATTAGAGGCGAGTCCGGTAATATATCTGGTCTTGGAAGCATTATACATCTCTACTGTGTTCCCTGTTGGAGTGAAGCCTGATCCAGTGACGGAAGATGGGGCGCCAGCCACAGCAGCGACCATTCGCTTGGCAGATTCCGCCACATAGTAAGCGACTTTATCGAACAAATTTCCGTTAGCTGGAAATTGGTCTTGCTGTAGACCGGATGCCGAAACAGCCAACGTTGAGCCGGGTACGAAAACGCTCGCTGATATTTTCGTGATCGAAGGAGTGATGAGGTCTATCGGAGGAATATCGGCAACATCTGTATTCATGGGACCTTGCCGAGTGATCCCACTCGAATCATACGTTGGACCACATCCTATAGGGTTTCCTAGTGAATCTTTCGGAACATCTGGATTACCCGATCTGTCAATGGCCGGCCAATGAGCCTCGGCATATGCTTGGTAAAGAGGTTCACCGAGTATGGCGGAGACCAAGTAGCCGCAAGAGATGACATTGAAGGACTGCGATTCGGAATCATCATTCATAATGCTATTCTCTGATGGTCTGTAGTATTCGAAGCCTTCAGATGTCGAAACGTAGTGACACCCCTGTATTGAAGTTGAAGCATAAATCACATTTGAGACCTCGTCCCAATAATCGAGACTAGGAACATCCGAACAATTCTCCAAAGAATCTTCTAATTCACCGATGGTATTATACATATCCCACGGTTCACCAAACATGGGATCGGTATCTAGGTATTCATCATCCAATTTCCCGATCGCATGACCTAGTTCATGTACAGCGACAACTGAAGCATCCAGACCTGCTTCAGATAAAGCGGGAGTATTCATGAATATGACATTACCGATTTCCCTGACTGCATTAGAATCAGTTGATGTATAGCCCCATATGCTATGGTCATTTGTGAGATATATATACGTCGCAGACTTAAGAGCTGGGCAGCTGGAATTGCTTATTAGAGTTTGTTCTGGGTTTTTAAAAAATGTTGATCCCCCTATTGAATACTTGTCGAAACTAGCCGAACTTTGCGCTTTTAGGTCGATAAAAAATGCAAATTTATCTTTGTAAGTCTTGAACGGATCTACCGACTCAAATTTATTGACGATGCTACGCACCTCCGTTACATAGTCGCCTGCGATAGGAACCCTAGTACCATCTTCTATAAATACAATATATTTTGAACCGTTGCCTGACCAATCAAAACAGTTAGAGAATGGGAGTATTTCGGAATAATCAGAATATGAACCGTCGGGAAATTTTCCTCTAATGCGATATGATTCGGCTGAAGTGGTTATAGCGTTAGCTTCCAGATTGTCGGCATAAGACCTCGCATCCGCAGAAGATCTGTATATCACACTAAAAGTCTTGTTATCATCAGTCGACTTTTCAATCTCATAACCAGTATAAATACCAGCGTTTTTTGGATCGGGAGTCCAAGCGAGATCGACTTTGGCACCGTTATCTGTCGACAAAGACATTTCGCCGGTCAACTTGGGAGCGGTACTATCCTCATCGATAGTGATCGGCAAAGAATTGCTGGTACCATCAACATTGGAAACTTGAACGTTATACGTACCTGGCGAAATGGTAGTCGGGAGATCAATGGCGATCAAAGTACCGTCTGGTGAAACTTTCGCCTGTGTCTTGGTCCACACGATCGCACCGGTAGAAGGAGTTAACAAATTCAGCGTATTATTCGCCGCGGTGAAGCCTGTGCCGAAGATGGCTATCGCCGTACCTGGTTCAGCATTGGTAGGATTAATCGAAGTAATAACAGGTTGCCCAGGATCGAATTTCGCCGACACTGAAGTATTTGCATTGACGGTAAGTGTGCAAGTAGGCCAAGTTCCGGAGCAAGCTCCGCCCCAACCAGTAAAAGTAGTACCGGCATCGCTTGTAGCCGTGAGGGTGAGAGAGGAACCACTAGTTACAGGAATAGAGCATGTGGTTCCACAACTTATGCCACCACCTGCTACAAAGCCGGCACTCGGGCTCATGCCTGACTTGGTTACTGTGATGGTCGGGTTTGGATTGCTTACCGGATTGCTTACGTTGAGATTCAAATTATTACCACAGACATTGGTTCCACTCTGGGTTATATTCACTGAATAATTGCCCGGCGTGCTAGGAGCCGGAAAGCTCATCGAGAAGATCTGCGAGGTAGTGACGAAAAATCCAGTAGTATTGGATGATGCCGGACCAGTAAACTGTACATTGAGACCATAACCCCCACTCGGGCTCTGCTGTGCATTGCCAACTATGACCTGCTGGCCAGGACTGGCAGAGGAAGGAGTCATGGTGCAAGTATTTGTTGGTGTTGGCATATTGATCCTAATCTTACTGCCTGGCGCTGAACATGTAGATGGAGGATAGGATGTACTATGTCCGAATTTGTAACTGGAACCGTTGCTACAATACAACGTGCCGGTATCATTCGAGCTAATTGACGTGAAGTTAACGTTAACCGTCGGCGCTGAAGCGCCATTTTTGCATATCATAGGAAAAACGATATTCTGATCAGAATTATAGGTATTATATATAGGCATTCCACCGGTTCCATAACAATTGTAATTGAAATAAGAACTCCCGTTTTCTGGATACACTGGATACACATATCCTATGACCTGACTAGTAGTCTGTGCATGTGCAACAAATATAATAAAAAGCAATGGTAATAAGAATAACAAACCAAGAAATAAAGAATATCGAATAAGTGACCGAGTTTCTTGTTTTTTCATAATTTTATTCGCGTTCATAAATATTCATCGCCTTTGTTAGACGTGAGATATTATAACGCAATAAAGGGGGAAATGCCTAAGCACTCCCCCCTCATTCATCTCCAATGGTGTCACTTCACATCAAGATCCTCGTTCTTGAGGATGACGGTTGCTTGCGGCTGGGTTGTCCCGACCGTGACCTTTTTTGTGGAAACGGCCACAACCTCGTGTTGAACCAGGCAGCTCTTTTGAGGCCACCAGTACTTTGTCACCACCAGACTGACCACAGATTGTTCGCTAGCCACGGTGGAACAGTTAGTGATTGTTATCGACTTGCTTGGCTCAAGATATCCCAAGCTGTGCGTACCCTGTTTTATGTACCGATCATATTGCGCCTGCTGCGCCACAGAATAACAGTACACGCTCACCTCATATCGGCTCCGGTTCTCTATACGCACGCCATTAACACTGTTGGTTGAACCAACCTCCCCCTCGGCGGATGTGCCAATTGTAGCCACTATCACCGTAACCGCCAAACCGAGCATTAAACTCAAAGAGCTTCTCATAAATACCTTTCATTCAATTGTTTACTGCCAACTTTAATGCTACCATGTTTAGTGGTATTTTGTCAAGTCTAACAGAGTCTCCCAATCCAGCTTTGCAAATCTCTGTCCGCCCCCTTGGATTCGAACCAAGGACCCTCGAGGTATAAGCTCGATGCTCTAACCAACTGAGCTAGGGGCGGACGTAGGCTTTCACAGGTACTCACTCCAGCCCATAAGCTCGATGCTCTAACCAACTGAGCTAGGGGCGGGTCTGTTCATATTAAGACAAAGTCTTGACAGTTACAATGGCAAGTCTATACTTACCTTATCACGCTTGCATGTCCTTAGGATTATTCCTAAGGTGATGTTATCGGCTAAAGCTGGTGACAAGCGTAACAAATGCCTGCGGCCATTAGGCAAGGCCTAAGATGGTTCGATCGACAACGTAGCCGATGGCAGGCTCAAAGAGATCCCGACGGGGGTCTTTTTGTTTTAACCGACCTTCATTACGCTAAAGAAGTGCTTCCGGCCATCTCCAATGCTACGTATTACACATCTTAGCCTCTTGCTATCAATAATCTTTTCTACAGACCAAAATTGTACAATAGTGTTTCCTTTTAAAAATGACCGGTGTTCGGATATTTTTGACGCAGATAATAATACCTCCGTAGCGTAATCAATTAGTTTTAAACGCTGCGCTAGATCTGAAAACGACCGCATTCCTCTGCCATTTGCCAATAAGTGGCGAAGACCGTGATAATCAAAAATGACCGGTCCTGAAAGAGATGGGCACCAAACACTACCGATTTTACGATATTTCTCCCTCGTTGCGATAACAATTTCTCGATACTGATCTCCAGGCATCATCTAACCATATCAAAGCAAGATGAAGAAATGATGAAAAAAGGTTAAAAATAGTATAAAGAAAGTCTCAAGAAGTTATGAACGTATCGGCAACGACCGATTCAAAATTACGCCTTGACTACCTGACCTTTCACGGCGCCAATGATATCTTTGTTCTTCAAAGGTATCCCATTGGCGACGATGATCTGCTCATATTCTTCACGTTCGATAGTCTCTGTCTCGATCAAGCGCTTGGCAACAGCATCAAAAGCCTTTTTATTATCAGTCAGGGTCTTAACTGCCAAAGTACGAGCTTCGCTCATGATACGCGTTATCTCTCCATCTATCTCTGATGCGACTTTCTCCGAATATTCCCGATCATTGACACCCATGCCGAACATTACACGACCGGCCGGACTCTCAAGAGCAACCGGCCCAATCTTTTCCGACATGCCGTATTGGGTGATCATGGCACGAGCTAGAGCAGTAGCGACTTGAAGATCATTAGAAGCGCCGGTGGTCAAATCACCAAAGATCATCTTCTCGGCCACATACCCTCCGAGAGAGACAGCAATATCATCAAGAAATTCGCGGCGAGACTGCAACTTGCGCTCTTCGAATGGCAACTTCAAGGTGTAACCGGCGGCACGACCACGGGAAATGATAGATATCTTATGCACAGGATCAGCATGCGGAAGGACAGAAGCGACCAAGGCATGACCGGCTTCATGATAAGCAGTGATCTCCTTCTCTTTGGGAGAAAGGATGTGACTGCGGCGTTCCGGACCGAGCATAACTTTCTCTATGGAACGGATGAAATCGAACTGTCCAATCTTGGTGCGATTCTCGCGCGCCGCCATGATGGCCGCTTCGTTGGTCAGTGACTGGAGATCGGCACCAGAAAAGCCAGGCGTCCGTTCGGCGATCACCGGCATATTGACGTCTTCAGCCAATTGCTTCTTTTTGGAATGGATCTTCAAGATCTCTTCACGGTCACCGCGATCAGGCAAATCGATAACGACGCGGCGATCGAAGCGGCCCGGACGCAAAAGCGCTGGGTCCAAGACATCAGGACGATTGGTGGCAGCCATGACTATGACTTTGACATTCGGTTCGAAACCATCCATCTCTACGAGAATTTGATTTAATGTCTGCTCACGCTCATCGTTGCCTCCGCCCATACCAGAACCACGGGCACGTCCGACGGCGTCTATCTCGTCGACAAAAACGATGGCTGGAGCGGCTTCTTTGGCCATCTTGAAAAGGTCACGTACACGTGAAGCACCGACACCAACGAACATTTCTACGAACTCCGAACCAGAGATAGCGAAGAAAGCGACATTAGCTTCACCGGCTACGGCACGGGCCAAGAGGGTCTTCCCTGTTCCCGGCGCTCCCATAAGGAGAACGCCCTTGGGGATCTCTGCACCTATCTCGATGAACTTCTTGGGATTGCGGAGAAAATCGACGATCTCCAAAAGTTCCTGCTTGGCTTCTTTGGCACCAGCAACATCCTTGAAAGTGACCTTCTGCTTCTGATCATCAGGCAATGTGATACGGGCCTTAGATTGTCCAAATGAGAGCGCTTGCATGCCCGCTCCTTTCATTTGGCGCGAAAGTATCCAGATGAAGAAGATGAGAAAGACGAGCGGAGCCAGGAATGGCGAGGCTTGTCCCAGCCAATACCAGAATCCTCCAGGACTCTGTATAGTGAGAGTGGTAGAAGCCAATTGGGCGGAAGTCACTCCGTAACGAGACAGCGATTCGGTCAGTGAAGAATCCGGTTCCTTTTGAGCGGTCTTGGTCGACTTATCAGAATATGTGGCCGTCACCTCATCGCCAGAAAGATCAAGTGATTGGACTTTACCTTTCTGTACATCAGAAGCGATGGCCGACAACGAGACCGGCGCAGCTGAAGTACCTTTTGTAGAAAATTCTGAATAAATGCCGGTGATCAAAAGAAAGATCAGGATGACAATGGCTAAAATATTCAAAAAGCTCATCCGTGGCGGGAAAAATCTCGACGGGCCTTTCTTGTTCTTATTCGGTGTATTTGGTGTTGTATTTATTGGCATATGGTGATTTGACTGATTTGACGCTGTATTTACAAGTATACAGAAATATCGCCAAAAGGAAAGAAATGACCTCCTCCCCGCATTTCATGCGGGGTTTCCTCCAGGTTCATGAAGACCCGAAGCTCATGCGGAGCGTGTGGCCGAGATCCTTCTTGCCTTGATATTGGATGTAATTATGTATTTGAGTTTCGTTTAAGCCGATTGTGGAGACGAAATATCCCACGCTCCAGATGCTGCCGTCTATGTACATCTCCCTGATGAATTTGAACCGTTTTTTGAGCTGGATGCTTGATTGAATTTTGAGTGCTTTGACGACGGCAGCCACCGACATGTCGGGAGGTATCTCGATTTGGAGGTGAACATGATCGTTGTCTGAGTTTACCGTATGTATGAAGAGCGTGGGATATTTCTTCACTACTTCATAACAAGCAAGACGGAACTCGGTATTTACATACTCTTTTAGATATTTCCTGCGATACTTCGTGCCCCAAACAATATGATATTGGGTCTGGTATACCGAGTGGTTCAAGCTTCGGGTCCTCATGGGACCTAGCGTACCACGTCGCCCCCTCCGGGGGCGATACGTAGATGGACCAATTCATCCCCGCATTTCGGAAGCCCATCGACTTCCTCATGCGGGGTTTCCTTGGAATTAAAAAAACGCCCGGCTGCAAACCAAGGCGCTCTGAATGTTACGGTCGTCGATGACCTAGTTGGAGGCCGGACAAGGCATGCAAGGCGTCCGTTCTTTCTCGAATATATTCAGAACCTTATCGATACGGAACTTCATGGCCCAGGACTCGGCGAAAGCTTCGCGAAATTCGTCGAAGACGATCAGATCGACGTCTCTCATGATATCCACAGGCGGCGTTTTGGTCAGATTAAAACGGAAAGTCTCGGCGATCGCTTTGCCAAGCTGCACAGCCTGATCATCGCTATTCAACGAGCTGTCGACGAGAACAAAGAAATTCTTGTCCTCACCGACAAAAAGTCCGATATCTGTGGGTTTGTACATCAACCAAAGCGAAGCGGTTTTGACCAGAACGATCCGCCTTGACGCTAACCTCGCTTGGATATTGTCCGGAGTACACGACTCCAGGAACAGACGGGCCGGATATGATATCCGGAGCGACGGGAACCGACCGGCAAGATCGATAGGATTTCCTGTAACATTCATAGGATATTTATTTTTTGTTTGTTGTGCTCTGCGTCAGAGATTACAATAAATTCCTCACAATGTACAGAACTAAATCAAGTCCAAACAAACCGAATTCAAGCAATACCGCTTCCCCGTCTTCGTTGGACCATCGTCGAATAGGTGACCTAGATGAGAGCCGCAATTCTTGCAAACGACCTCCGTACGGACCATGCCATGGGTAGTATCTTGCTTCAATCCCACCGCACTTGGCAAAGCCTCATCGAACGAAGGCCAACCAGTGCCGCTATCGAATTTCGATTCGGATGAGAACAGATCGGCGCCACACACTTTGCACTGGTAAGTACCGGTCCGTTTGTCATGAAGCAGCTTCCCGGAAAAGGGGGCTTCCGTTCCCTTTTGCCTTAGAACTTTGTATTCTTCAGGTGTTAGCTTCTTCTTGATATCTTCTTCATTCATATTTATATTAATATTCATATTCTTAATACGACCTGCGAGGTGAATGTGTGCATAAAAAGCCGTCGCACCATGCGACGGCAAAGTATCAGGTTGGAATATAGCGAAAGGTTGTCAGTATTATTTCTGCTGAAATAGTCGGACTCTGATCGCCTGCCAGGCCGGTATAGAGATAACTCTAACCAGAGCCGGTGTCGGCCCTAGACTCACAGCCGAATGTGGCACGTTCCGGTGGACAATTTGGAAGTCAACATTTGCCACACACAATGGCGGCTGAAGGACCCCTCCAATGGTCATCTGGATCGAGCCCTGCTCGATGATAAAGATCTGGATCATGTCATGACAATGCTCGCATAGTTCGTGCATTAGAAGCCGACCTACGCTATCGCGCCGACCTTCGCTCGTAACCACGTTGCCATAGACTGCTCCTGGACTATCCGACGTTAGAAGGCTGACTCTCTGGAGTTTATGAGCCTTCTTGAATTCCACGATGTCCTGCTTAGTAAGAACTCTCATTTTTTGGCCTTTCATTTACTGTTTGAGACTGGAACTATTCAAACAAAAACTATCACTTCTTTAGCAGTTCCGCAAATCGTTTTTTGAGCTTATCTAACTTTGGTTCGATCACGATCTCGCAGTAAGGTGAGCCTTTGTTCTTGTCGTAAAAATCCTTATGAGATTCGTCTGCCGGATAGAATTCTCCTAACGGTTTGACCGCAGTTATTATCGGATCCTCATACGCCTTTGAATCGCTTAGCTCCTTGATAAGAGACTCGGCTTTCGACTTTTGTTCCTCATTAGAATAGAAAATGGCTGACGAATACTGCTCTCCCACGTCGTTCCCTTGCCTATTTAAAGTAGTAGGATCATGCGTATTGAAGAAGACTGACAGCAAATCATCGTAGGAAATCATGGCCGGATCAAATTCGATCTTGATCGATTCGATATGTCCTGTATTGCCGCTGCTTACCTGCTCATACGATGGACTAAGCGTCCTTCCTCCCGTAAAGCCAGACGTGACAGAAGTAACCCCTTTCAATGATTTGAATATCGCCTCTGTGCACCAGAAGCAACCTCCCCCGAAAACAGCTATTTCGGTCTTGTTTTGAGACATATTAAGAATACGAGCCAGTCTCGTTTATTTGTGCAGTTTCGCTTGCAAGCGGACCCACTTGGCAGCTCGGCGCTTGGCCGTCTTCCTAGAACGTGATGAGTGTGCTTGGACTGATGCTCTTTTTGCCATGATTGATACAGTATACAGATATTTCTGTTATAATCAATTATCATGTCCCCAAAAACTCTCATTTGGATCGGCATATTCGTGGGCGGAGCGATCGGTGGCTATGTCCCGGCTCTTTGGGGCGCCAGTCTTTTTTCATTCTCATCGATCATCGGCAATACCATAGGCGGTATTGCTGGCGTTTGGGCTGGTTGGAAATTGTCGCAGATGTTCTGATTTCGTGATATATATTAAGTATGCCCACTTCATTACTTGAAGATAATCCATATTCTGGGCAAAGCGATGAGGAATTGGCTGAAAAATCGCGGAAAAGGGATGAATTCGCTTTCCAAGAGCTCATGCATCGCTACATGCGTCAGATCTTTAACTTTTCCCGACAATATAGCAAGACAGCCGAAGACGCTGAGGATATCGCTCAAGACACTTTTTTTAAGGTTTGGAAATACATAAACAAATACACCAAAGACCGCCAGTTCCGTCCGTGGCTCTATACCATAGCCCGTAACACCGCCCTGGATTTTCTAAAAAAGAAAAAAGCTTCAGTTTTTTCAGAACTTGATGACACGGATAACGACCTACAATTCGCCGACACCCTAGAAGATAAGGAACCTTTGGCCCCAGATATTTTAGACAAATCTGCATCGGCGGATGTAGTCAACAAAGCATTAGAATCGCTCCATCCCGACCATCGCGCCGTGCTCATCCTGCATTACCGCGAGGAAATGACTTTCGACGAGATCGCCGTCGTCATCAAGCGGCCGATGAATACCGTCAAAAGCTGGCACCGTCGCGCTTTATTCAAGCTCCGTGATATACTTTCCGAATCGCACCATATATAGACACTATCTCGTACATAACCTAACCTCTTATCATAATAGTCACATCATGAACAATCTGAAAGAAAATCTGATGGTCTCACCGACTGCCATGTTGGACCGGGAATGCCCCACTGAACGCTTGTGCCAAAAGGTCATGTGGAAGATCGAGCGACGCGAGATCGCTAGAGCCAGAACCCTGAGCTCTGGTTTTGGATTGATTGTTATCGGCGCCATCGCTACCTTCATCCCAACGATCAATTATTTGATCCAATCCGTTTCATCTTCAGGATTTGGTCAATACTTCTCCCTATTCATTTCTGATAGCTCTTATGCTATGTCGAATTGGAATAACCTATTGTTTTCTATAATGGAAGCCTTGCCGCTCACCGCAATTGTAGCCATCGTTGCATTGCTCCTCATTTGCTTGAGTTCTTTTCGGTCGTTCATGAAATACCGAGACGATGTCAATGCTCACCGATTCGCCATGCAAAGAACCGGTCTTCTTAGCCATACTTTATAACAATTTATCAACTTTATCCGATCTTATTAAATTCAAGATCGGCCATAATCCTATGAAAAACTATTTCCGATCAAACGCTGTATCAAAGATCATTTTGGCGTTATCTATACTATTAGTAATTTTGCTGATCTTTCAAGCCGGAGTCCTTATGGGATACAGGCAAGGATTCTTCGCTTCGAATTGGAATGGGGCGCATGGTCAATATATGACTAGTCCAGATTCGATATTCGCTCCATTCATTCATGATAGCGATGATGTGAATCCTCATGGTGCGATCGGAAATATCGTTTCTATTCACTTTCCAAGTTTGCTCATAAAGGGACCGAATTCCGCCGAACAGGTAGTGAATATCTCTTCGACTACGTCTATACGTTTCATGCATGGCAATGCGTCGACTAGCGATCTCGTTCCCGGCAACTCGGTCATAATCGTCGGAGAACCTCAAAGCAATGGTTCGATAAGCGCGGCCTTCATCCGCATCATGCCGATGCCAAATCCTGGAGGACGAATCGGTCAACAAGGTCCGGGGACATCGACGATTTCCCGATAACGTTTTAATTATCAATCATAATATATATGAATAACAAAAATTTCTTTCAAAAGATCGGTTCTTGGTTCAAGAATCATAAAGGTTGGACGACGATATTCGTGATCGTCATCATCGGCGTGGCATATTATTTCTATCATTCTGCAACTACGGCCAGTGCCGCGCCTCAATACGTCTTGTCAGCGGCACGCTTCGGAACCCTACAACAGACAGTCACTGGTACCGGCCAGGTTTCCGCTTCCAATCAGACAGACATTCAGAGCCAAGTCTCTGGAACTATCCTTTCCATCAATGTAAGCGTTGGCCAAACCGTCACTGCCGGACAGCTCATAGCCACTATTGATTCGAAAAATGCAGCCATCTCTTTACAGAACGCCAAATTAGCTTTAGCCAAACTGAAGGAACCAGCCAAAGTTACAGATATGTCTAACGCCACCGACGCAGTCAATAAGGCATACAGCGATGCGTTCAACACAGCGTCTACAGCTTATCTGGACCTACCAGCTATTATGTCCGGAATGAAAGACTTGCTCTATGGACAGACTGGGTTTTTATCGGACCAAAAATCATCATTTCTAAGCGGCACTGCTCGAGCTGATCGAGATTTGTCCGGCACCGCTTATGACGCCGCAGTGAACCAATACAACTCTAGTTTAGCCGAATTCAAGGGCACTTCCCGCACAAGTTCCCAAAGCGACCTTGATAAAATGTTTGCCGATACTTATACGACCTTGAAAGATGTCGCTGATTCCGTAACTAAAGCTCAAAATGCTCTGAACTATATCACTACTTATCAACCGAATTACAATTCCAAGGACGCCTCCACCGCAGCCACCAACATCAATTCATGGGCCAGTCAGGCCAATAGCGACCTATCATCTATTGTCTCGGCGCAAAATAGCATTGCTGGCTCTAAAAATTCCCTCACCACTTTGCAGACTGGAACCGATCCTCTCGATATCCAAACGGCACAGCTTAGCGTCCAACAAGCCCAACAAACTTATGATAATTATTTCGTCCGCGCCCCCTATGACGGAGTCATCGGTCGCATTCCAGTGAGCGTATACGGTCAAGCTGGGGCCAGCACCGCCATCGCCACAATAGTTGGTCAGCAAAAGGTCGCCTCTATCTCCTTGAATGAAGTCGACGCAGCCAAAGTCAAAGCTAGTCAACCTGTTACCATCACTTTCAACGCTATCGACAGCTTGAACGCCACCGGCACCGTCCAGCAAATCGACCAGGTCGGGACTGTTACACAAGGCGTGGTCTCATACGCCGTTAAGATCCTCGTGAATACCGCGGATGATCGGATCAAGCCGGGCATGAGCGTCAACACGACCATCGTCACCAATCAAGAGAATAATGTACTCCTGGTGCCAAACTCAGCTGTTAAAACCCAAGGCAACACCAGCTATGTGCAGACATTCGATCAGACAACCTTGAATTCAATACTAGCGAAAAGCGGTATTTCAGCCTCAACTACACGTCAATTCGGACGAACGGGTTCGACCACTTTCGCTGGTGGAACATATTCAACAAGCACAACTGCAGCATTTGGAAGTTCCACTCGCACTTTCGCAAGCTCGACGCGCTCGTTCGCAGGTTCCACAGCACAAGCACGCACGACTACCGTATCTTCGGCTACCCCGCCCGGAACTGTCATCGTCAAAGTTGGCGATTCTGATAACACCAATACTGTGATCTTAAGCGGCCTAACACCTGGACAACTAGTCGTCACCCGCACCATCTCTTCTGGTTCGACACAAACGACTTCCGCACCAAGCATCCTTTCTAGCCTAGGAGGCAATCGCGGCGGAACAACTGGCGCAACACGAACGACGGCAGGAGGAGCGGCGTCGGCCAGACCTGGCAACTAAACAATATGATAGAAATTAAGAACATCAAAAAGACTTATGTTAATGGGGATAATGAGACATATGCCCTACGTGGAGTTTCGTTCACCATTAATGACGGCGAATTCGTAGCTATAATGGGTCCGTCAGGCTCGGGAAAATCTACACTAATGCACATTCTCGGTTGTCTGGACACGCCAACTTCCGGAACTTACACTCTCGACGGCCAAGATGTCTCCAAGCTCTCTGACGATGAGTTGGCCGATATCCGCCACGGACGTATCGGCTTTGTCTTTCAATCTTTCAACTTGCTTTCGCGCGCTACCGTCCTTCGCAATGTGACCTTGCCACTCATCTACGCCAATGTTCCTGTGGCCGAACGTACAAAACGGGCTTATGCGGCCCTCGAAAGCGCCGGACTCGCCGAAGACCGTTACAATCATATGTCCAACCAACTTTCCGGGGGACAGATTCAGCGCGTGGCTATTGCCAGAGCATTGGTGAACGACCCATCGCTCATCCTAGCCGATGAACCGACTGGGAACTTGGATACTCAGACTGGGAACGTCGTGCTCGGAACTTTTCAGAAACTCAACAAGGAACTCAAGCGCACCATTGTCCTCATCACTCACGAGCGTGAAGTGGCTGAGCATGCCGATCGTATCATCCACATCCGTGACGGGCTCATCGTCGAAGATGGGAGCAGCCACGAGAAACGAATAATCAAAGATGTGCTGGAAAAAGCAAAGAGCAAGGAATGAAACATAAAAAAAGATTCCAGATCACAAAGATAACAGATTCCAAATAATTTCCAGATTACAGGTACCAATTTGAAATCTGTAATCTGAGATCTGAAATCTATTTGGAATCTGAAAGTTGGAATCTGAAATCTAATAATTGAAATCATTTTAAAATAAAAAATCACAATGACCACCGCCGACCTCATCCACGAAACATTCTCCGCTTTGACTGCCAATAAAGTGCGGACGGCTTTGACCATGCTCGGCATCGTCATCGGGATCAGCTCGGTCATCGTTATGGTCTCTATCGGCCAAGGCGCCCAAGCTTCCATCCAGTCCTCTATTCAGTCCATCGGTTCGAACCTGATCGTCGTCTCGCCTGGCGCCACTCGCGGATTTGGCTACGGAGTCTCGACTGGCCGCGGCGCTTCGCACACCCTAACTACAGATGACGTTACAGCCATTTCCAGCGAAGTCCAAAATATCGCCGCAATCTCACCAGAAATATCCAGCCGTTACCAGGTCACCGCCAAGGGAACTAATACGAATACGACCGTGACCGGCGTGGAGCCCGCTTATACTTCTGTACATAATGTCACCGTAGGCGACGGATTATTCATTACTGACCAAGATGTCTCAAGCCGCAATAAAGTAGCTGTCATAGGACCGACAACGGCAACTGACTTATTCGGGACCAACGAACCGGTCGGTCAGACTTTGGTTGTGAACGGGCTTCAATTCAGAGTAGTCGGCGTCACCCAAACCAAAGGCGGCAGCGGTTTTGGCAACCAAGATGATCAGATATATATCCCTTTGACTGATGCGCAAATTTTCCTTATCGGCGACTCAACCTACGTTACCTCCCTTTCGCTTTCCGCCACTGATTCAACTGCCATGACTCAGGTTCAGGACGATATAACTTCCCTTCTCTTGGCACGCCACAAGATTTCTGTTGCAGCCAATGCGGATTTTAATGTCTTGAACCAAGCTTCAATAGTGTCAGCCGCTTCCAGCGTGACCGGAACCTTCACTATCCTTCTAGGCGCCGTAGCAGGTATCTCTCTTCTGGTCGGAGGCATTGGCATCATGAACATGATGCTCACCACCGTGACCGAACGTACGCGCGAAATCGGCCTGCGCAAAGCCATCGGCGCCAAACGCCACGATATAAATACTCAATTCCTGACCGAAGCTGTAACTTTGACCGTTTTAGGCGGTGCCATCGGCGTTGCCTTGGGCTGGTTGGCAGCCTATGTCGTCAGTTATTTGGGAATCCTTCAAACCAGCATTTCCATGTCTTCAGTCATCCTAGCCTTCGGAGTGTCGGCCGCTATCGGCATCGTCTTTGGTTATTATCCAGCCCGCCGAGCGAGCAGACTGAATCCGATAGAGGCGCTAAGGTATGAATGACGAGGCCGCACCTCCAGAGGTCTACCCTCAGTAAACAAAAAAGCCGCGATTTGCACCGCGGCCTTAACACTAAAGTTGTAACCTTGATTCAAAGAGCTTTTCTGATCGCGTCTGTAATAGCGCGGAGCTCCTTCTCAGGAGTCGGCTCACGGTCTCCGGTCCGATAAAGCATGCTTCGAGGATCATAACCGAGCAATCCCTCATCCCCTTCACTTCTGGGAATTATATGCAGATGGAAATGTGGGACATGCTGACCCGCTAGTACCCCTTCATTCCAGCACATGTTAAATCCTTGGGCGCCGTGTGACTTCTTGAGCGCGGCCATGACTTCATCTGCCAACTCAAGGATTCCCACTCGTTCATTATCAGTTAGATCAGCCAGCGTAGGGACACATCTTCGTGGCGAAACAAGCGTGTGACCCGGAGTGATCGGTATATTGGTCGGAAACGCCCAAGCTAAATCATTGCCGATGATCTCACGTTCCTTAATCTCTGGGATTGTGCAAAATGCGCATTTCATAATCATTTATTACATAATATCATACTCTCTTCTTCGGCTGCTTTTGTGCCGGATTCCAAAGAAAATAAGTAGAAATCAAATAATGCGTCGGCTGGTACTTCCAGGATTTTCTTTCTTTTTCGATAATTTCTGCGCAATCGAGAATTGATTTGAGTTTAGGTTCAATGAACAATATGAGTCCGCTTCTCACCGTCGAATTTACCATCATCCCGGAATCGCTTATGAACGCTATGTATTGTTCATGCGTGAACGGCTCCCAGTTTCTTTTATACTGCCAGAACTGAAAGAAGCTCCACAGTATCCCGATTTGGTCATACCCAAGCAGATTATCAAAACCTTTCGGCTCTTTTGATGTGTCCACGTGACGTGGTTTAATCGGATATTTATTGTCAATCATATAATTATTTCAGTTTTCCATTCTGCACTTATCGTACCAATATCCATGTTTAAGAATAGCGAGGACACCCTCGGTAAAACTCAGCTATTAAATTCACTATTGGCGATGCTAGATCAAATCCCCACTTTGTGTGTCTTCGTCGTAGAAAAATGGCATCTTGAGAATTGAATCATCCTTGATGGCCGTGAGCACATCAGGTAATTTCTTTATGGAATCGAATCTGTATGAATCATTCTTTATAGCCTCATCTATATCCACCCACTTATTATGCCCGTACTCGCTGTCTTCAATAAGCTCGTCATCATATTCATCGGCATATGCTATGGGAAAGATTACGTCGGAAAAGAGTTCGCCCTTCACGTACATGATCCGACGTTGGATGCCGATCAATCTGAATTTGGCTGAGAGGCCCGTCTCGGTCTTGAGCTTGCGTTCGGCGGCATCCTCGACAGACTCGCCCTTCCTGACTACGCCGCCCATGACCCCGACCTTTCCGAAAGATGGATTTGAGTGACGGACCTGGTTCAGTATCTGAATCTTCTTGTCTTTGATCCGCGAAAGGACCGTGAGAACATTCACCTTGAATAAGTTGGTCGAGCCTTTATCGGCGACTGCTGGATTGAAATCAGCCACATGCTTTATGCCACTTTCTGACAACGAATAACCCTCGGCGCTTTTGTCTATAAATCCTTTTTTAACCAAAAATTGCAGGTGATAATTGAATAAGTCGTTCGGCACTTTCTCCGGCCATAGCTCGCTGTAGCGCAGAGACGAGGCGTTCTTCAACTTCGATATTATGCGATTCTGGATCGACGAAAAATTCGGCATGCTCGAAGCTTAGTGCAAAACCAATCATTATTCAAGCAGACTTTGATTCGATTCCTAGACTATCTTCCCCAAAGAAACATCCACTACAGTATTTTTCGAACTGGGACGATGTTTGAATCCCCTGGCCCCGATCGCGATCATGAGCGAGCCGACTATATAGAGGATATAGAAAAATGCCGACAATGGTATATCATGCAACGTCAGAGTCGCTCCAAAAGATGATTCGTAAGATATATATGCGGCCAAGAGGACTCCTATGGTGATAATAAACATTCCACCGGCGATGACCTTGATCGGCCATTTCAGAAAGTCCACGAATATGCCCGCCGATACATAAAAATATGCAGCTGAAACGACTCCGATAATTACCGAGGCAAATATGAAGATGAGTTGGTATTCTTCGTTCATAGAACAAGTATAGCACCCGTATTAGGAAAACAGCCTGTTGATTACCGAAGCTAGACAGAGCTTGACTTTCGTGTTCTGTTATGCTATACTTTCCCTGAATGAACCTTATTAATGCTTTGTTTGTTGGTATTGTGGTTTTCCTTATCATGTCCTACGGAATGGGACTTATAGTCGGATCCGTCACAGGAAATGGACCCGCCACAGCCAATAAAGTGGTCGCTTGGGAGCTGAAAAAGCTGACCAAGTTCGGGCGATGGTTGATGAAACACTTGTTTCAAGCTGTCGCGGACTTCTTCGGGTACCTCGCAAAACAATGCGGGCCCAAGAAGAAAACAACACCCTAAACTCTGGCGAGCGGCCTCACATCCGCTCGCCTCAACGTTTATGATAAATTTCCTATATTATCTTTTTGTATCCTAAATTTTTTAAACCCGATTCAATATCCTCATATCTCTTCCCGCACAGCATCCCGCCAGCCAATATCTCTTCATTTGTGACATCGACTAAGCAAAAATCCGGCATTTTGAAAGCAGCCTTTTGCTTCACATCCTTGAATTCAAAGTCGATCATCACAAGACCTTTAAGGTCATCTTGGAAGACGTCGACTTCAGCATCGATACCATTGAAGACGTACGCGTATCGTATCTTGCGGACACGTTTACCGCGAATAGTCGACAACGAATCAAATTCATCATTGGTCAATTTGATCGTGTGCTCCTCTGCCTCCGAAGCATTGCCTTCATCCGAGAGTATCTTTTTGGTCATCTGATAAGAATCCCCTCTTTTTCGTATTCGCAGATTGGGATGCTTCGTTTCTACTGGTATATAAATATCCAGGATCTCCGTCTGTGGAAAATCAGCCAAATCTGCTGGCAAATATTTCGCTAAATATGTCTTTTCTAATTCAAGTTCGATCATAATAGATTGAAATTACTGCTTCCTTAGCTCTTCCCTTATCTCCATCCAAATCTTTCCAATCTGATTCTCACCTCTTCCATCTGGTCCGTCATCCCAAAATCCGTCCCCAGGAGGATATGTGTCTATGTGCTTCACTATTTGTAAGTCACCGGAATCGATAAGGGCTTTGCGGACGTCTTCGTGCTGATCAACCCTTGCGCGCATCAACTTCTTCATCGTCTCCCGTTTATGTTCCCTGAAATCTGGCTTCTGCAGATGTTTATATTTAGTTGAAACCTCCCACGCTTTTACAGGACTTCGTGCTGTTAAAATCTCGGTGATTATTTTCGGGTCATCGTATCGCATGCATTGGTACGCATGCTCGACAGTAGGATATACGAGACCGCCGATTTCAATGGCGTGCGCGGTATATGGTGATAAGTATATGTGGAAGAGATGAAGAGGAAATTTCGATGACATATGAATTTATTGTACTCTTTCACGTAACAATGTCTATGGATTATTTCGGCTCGAATTACGTCGAGATGATTAAGAATATACGACTTCAGACAGAAATATTGAGATACTAACAGTCAGGACTGGGGGGTAGATCTCTCCTTGAAAAGCCTCTATTACAAATCTTGCTGTAGCAAGATTTGTGGACTCTCTCCGCGAATAAGGCCTGTATTTAGGCCATATTTGGGAATCAGATTTCGAGCAATCTTGCTGTGACAAGATTCGTAAAGTGGGCATTTGGGAAAGACCTGCACCCCCAGCCGCATTTTGCGGCCTAAAATCATCGCAACCAATTGCTCAAACTTTTGCCGCCACAACACTAAGAGAGTATATTATGAGAATGAATACTAAATCCAGGAACAACTTCTCATTTGCAGCCATGAAACATGGCCTTCTCGAATTCGTAGTACTCAAATCGATCAATGCTGAATCCATGTTCGCAGATGAGCTCCTAAAATTCCTAGAAAAGACAGAATTCTCTTGTCCCAAAGGCACGCTTTACCCTCTTCTAAGAAAACTTTGCAAGAAAGAGCTGATCACCCAACATTTAGATGAAGCCGATATTGGACCGCCCAGAAAATATTATTTCATGACAAAAGCCGGGATAACACGACTCAAAGAACTCGAATCGTACTGGAAGTTGCTCGCAGTGACAATCGAACAAATCAACAGCGAACAGATTGCCAGCGACCGCTCACACCTCCATCCTACTGAATAGCCACGAACCTATGCTCATAAATAGCACCGTTATTCCAGCGATGACGATAGCATCGACACCGATAGGGTATAGGGAAACATTTGTGAAAGCGGCCCGCAGACCATCTACTCCGTATGACAAAGGATTGATGTACGCTATCCATTGAATCCAGAATGGCGCCGTAGTCAAAGGAAAGAGCGCGCCAGATAGGAAGAATAACGGCATATTCACCAGGTTGATGATCAAACCGAATCCCTGCATATCTTCCATTGTAGAAGCCAGAGCCGTACCGAAAGACGTGAAGACGATGGCGATACCGAACATGAACAGCAGTCCCCAGAGAACTGCTGCGATGTCTGGTCTGAATCCGATAGCAATTGTGATGAGAAAAACGATGACACCTTGAATGGTCGAGGTGGTCGCACCTCCCAGAGTTCGGCCGAACATGATCGTCAGCCTCGAGACTGGTGCCACCATTGTCTCTTTGAGAAATCCGAACTGGCGGTCCCAGATTAGTTCGATGCCTGAAAATACAGCCGAGAACATTATGCTCATGGCGATGATCCCAGGCGAGAGGAATTGTATATAGTTGCCACCACCGGCTTTGGCAAAGATCGAGCCGAAACCAAAACCAAGCGCCACTAGAAAGACTATCGGCTGACCGAGAGATCCGATGATGCGCGACTTCGAGCGGAAATACCGCTTTATCTGTCGAAGCCACAGGATATAGATTGCGTATGCTGCGTTTGATTTCATGATATTATTTTTTGCCTCCTCTCCACATCTGCCTCATCTGACGAAGCTGATCGATGGAGCCAGCCTCTTGTTCGCGAATCTCATGGCCGGTCAATTTGATGAAGGCTTCCTCGAGATTGGCCGCGCCAGAATTGGCAATGATATTGGTGGGCGTATCGTCCATGACGATCTTTCCATGATCGATGATAGCGACTCTTTGAGCAGATCGTTCAGCTTCTTCCATATAATGAGTCGTGAAGAAAACCGTCAGGCCGCGCTCTTCATTGAGTTTCTTTATGTACGACCAAATATAATTACGAGTCTGAGGATCTAGACCTGTCGTCGGCTCGTCCAGAAATAGGATAGCTGGCGTATGCAGAAGTCCACGGGCTATTTCCAAGCGCCTTTTCATGCCGCCGGAGAAAGTCTTGACCATGCTGTCCTTGCGGTCCCAGAGCTCGACGAACTTCATCAGGTCTTCGATCTTTTGCGGCGACTCGCTTCGCGGCACGCCATAAAGACCGGCATGGAAGAACATATTCTCGTATGCGGTAAGCTCGTCGTCCAAAGACGGGTCTTGAAAAACGATACCAAATGACTGGCGAACATCGTGAGGGTGCTTGACCGGATCCATTCCATTTATCCGCAAAACCCCCGAAGTCGGGTGGAGCAAAGTCGTGAGCATCTTGATAGTGGTCGTCTTCCCCGCCCCATTGGGCCCGAGAAATGCGAAAACGCTGCCCTTTGGTACATCGAAAGAAATATCATTCACCGCTGTGAATGAATGATTGAATTTCTTTGTTAAGTTTTTGACAGAAATGGCTGATTCAGGCATGGCGGATTTGAATAGTAATATAAATACTACCATGAATGATGGAGAGGTGCAGGATTCGATCATTCACCGTTCCAATGCGAACCGAAATCGGCATCCATTTCGTAATATGATTGCTATCATAATATGCACATTACCAGCGTTAACCATTAGTCATTATCCATTAATCATTCAACCCTATGTCAAAACTTAGCCCATTTCTTCGTTTCAATGACAGCAAATGCCGTGAAGCTATGAACTTTTATAAAGACGCCATAGGCGGCGAACTCAAATTCATGATCTTCGGTGATACGCCAGCGGACACCGCGGAGGAAATGAAGAAAGAGATGAAAGGCGCGCCTATGCCGTCCGAAGATGCTGTCATGCACTCCACCCTCACCAAAGGCGACCTGCTTCTTATCGGCTCAGATATGATGCGCGATAAAGCTAAGGTTGGCGATAATGTGACTATCATGATGGAATGCGAGAATCAAAAAGAAGTCGACGATGTTTTTGCCAAACTATCCAAAGGCGGTGAAATCTTCATGAAACCTGAGAAACAATTCTGGGGAGGATATTTCGGCACCTTGACCGACAAATATGGAGTCGAGTGGTCGCTCCATTTCCAAATGGAGCCTATGAAGATGTAAATGTAATATGATCCAGCTTTATATCCTAAATGTCCTCATAATAGCCTTGCCGCTTGCATTGGTAGAGATTTGGCTGGAAAAATTCAAGACTGGCCCTTGGGGCGATACAGAATTCATGCATCCATTCTGGGGCAAGAAGATTCACACTCGCTGGCTCTGTAGATTGATGCAGAAGAAGCACGTCACGCCGTACCACCTATTCATATTCGCCTTCTTGCTTACATCCATCATGACATGTGAATGGTTGCTGGTCGGTGGCGTCTCGGGACACGGCTTTTGGGTTATAAACCCGAGTTGGCCGCTTCTGGGTAGCATAAAGATCATACCTCTCATATTCTTCCCGGCTGTTTGGATCGGCGTGGCTGTTTTCGAAGACGCGCTCTGGTTCATTCTGAATTGGCGCGCACCGGATTCTCTGGCGCGGCTCATGAGAAAAGAATTCCCCTGGCATACGCAATATTGGCCAGTGAATCGTTCGCGTACTAAGTGGCTGCCGAAGTTTTATATCCAGATGCCGGCATATCTGGTGGTTATGTTTGTTGCACAAACAGTGATAATTCATATCGTCGGCTGATTGAACTACCTGCCACATAACTGTTTACTGTTAACTGATTACTGACCACTGTTCACTGATCTAACTTTAACAGCAATCCTTTCTTCTTCACGACCCGGAACATCGCATAGAAGAACCACATGACCAGGACCAAATAGACCACATTCAAGGCGAATGAAATTACCATAGGCATTAGCGGCAGAGTGCCTGTGGCGATGATCGTGCGCATGCCTTCAAAGACATAAGTCGAAGGCAATATGTAAGCCACATATTGGAGCACTGTAGGTAAAGCTGAGACTGGGTAAAACACCGCGCTGAAAGGTTGGACAAGGAAGATGATGCCGAAGGCCAAGACTTGGGCAGTTGTCCCATAACGCAGAATAATGGCGACGACGAAAATTCCCAGGATCCAGCCGAACAAGAGGAGCGAGATGATGAAAGGAATGGTGTAAAGCCCGAATTGGAATACATTGAATTGATACAAGAGCCAGGCAATGAATCCCAGGATGACGCCTTGAGTGATGATGCGTACCAATCCCAAGAAGACTGTCGATGTCACGAACTCGACGAGCTTTACCGGAGTAACAAAGATGTTCAATAGATTCTTTTCCCAAACATCTTCCAAAAAAGCGATAGTCACGGCATTCTGCGAGCGGTTCAACAATTCCCAGAAAATCAATGCGCCAAGAAGGATGCTGGCAATGTTCACACTATTTAAGTTCAATTTCTCCAAATACACAGACAGGAACCCCCACACCAACAACTCCAGGACCGGCCAAAAGAAGACATCCATGAGCCGCGGAAAGCTCCTCGGATAGAGGTATAGCTGGCGGATTATCAGGGCTTTGATGCGGTAAAATTTCATATATTTATATTTCATCTCTGGCAATTGCCAAGAACACTTCATTAAGATCCTTGCGACCATACTTCGAGATCAATTCCGAGGATGTTCCCTGATCACGTAACTTCCCTTTGTTAATGAATATCACCCGGTCGCAGAGTTCCTCTATCTCCTCCATATTGTGAGAAGTATAAAGCATAGTAATGCCGCGTTCTTTATTTATCTTTAATAGAAGCTTCCTTGTTCGATCAGCTATATCCGGATCAAGCGATGATGTCGGCTCATCAAGAAGCAGAAGCTTTGGGTCATTCAATAGTGCCTTAGTCAGATTGACGCGAGTAAGCTGACCTGTGGAAAGGGTCGCCGTCATTCTGGGCAACAGATCGCGTATAGCAAAAAAATCGGCCAATTCGTTGACCTTGTCCTTTATATCGGCAACACCATACAACCTCGCGAATGTGTAGAGATTCTCCCAGACCTTCAAATTGCTAGGCAATGAAACATAAGGCGAAGAGAAATTAACCTTGTTCAAGATCTCTTCACGGTGATGCTTCATGTCCAATCCAAATATCTTTATTGTCCCCGAAGTTGGAGTGATGAGATCCAGGATCATTTGAATGGTCGTCGTCTTGCCTGCCCCATTTGGCCCGAGAAGACCGGTGATCGTGCCTTCTTCTACTTCCAAATTCAAATCGTCCACGGCCGTCACTTCTTTGCCCGTATTTCCGAACTTCTTTACCAAGTTGTGCAGAGAAATGGTGGAAGTCATGACGATTGATGGTCAATAAAAATCGCGGCTGGTAGTATTCATTACTACGCCGCAACTATCCAATTTGGTGTATTATTGTTTTATACGAACGTCTTTACACAAATGTGAGCGCCCTTCCCTTAAGACCACTTCTCCCTGTTCTGCCGATACGATGCACATAATCTTCGTAGGTAGCAGGCAGGTCATAGTTGATGACATGTGAGACTCCAGCAATATCCAGCCCTCTAGCAGCTACGTCAGTAGCGACCAGGATATTCATATGATGTTCTTTGAAGAGATTCAAAGCTCTTTGTCTCTGCGGTTGAGTCTTGTTGCCATGAATAGATTCTGACTTGAAGCCGAGGGCGGACAATTGCAAAGCCAAGCGCTGCACGCCATGCTTGGTCTTACCGAAGATGAGGACTTTATTGAAATCCGGCTTGCGCAGCATCTCGCAGAGGATATCGAACTTGTTCTTTCCTACAGGAACTCTGACAACATCTTGGTCAACCGAGGCCGGGGTGTCGCCGGTCTTGACCGAGATATTCACCGGATTCGTCAGGAATTGTCTGATGAGCGCTTGAATCTCGCTAGACATAGTGGCCGAGAAGAAAAGCGTATGACGACTAGCGGGCATCTTGGCTAACATAAATTTGATTTCGTTTATAAATCCCATATCGAGCATTCGGTCAGCTTCGTCCAAAACGACAGTGGAATATTGAGAAAGATCTACCTTTGAACGGTCGATAAGGTCACGCAAACGTCCGGGTGTTCCGACGAGGAATTGTGGCTGGCGCGAAAGCTGACGGATCTGATTTACGATAGAGGCACCTCCCACAGCACAGACTGCCTGCATATTCAGACCTGGCGTTAAGCTGCGGAATTCATCGGTGATCTGGTCAGCTAGTTCACGAGTCGGCACAACGATGAGGACTTTTGTGCGCGGTTGGATCAGAACTTTGTTTATCAAAGGTATGAGAAAAGCCGCGGTCTTGCCGGTTCCGGTATTGGCGATCCCAACTACGTCAACACCAAGCAAGACATGCGGGATAGCTTTATCTTGGATCGGTGTAGGTAAAAGATACTTCCTAGCGATGATATTGGCCTTGAGACGGGCGTCTATATTGAAGTCTGTAAAAGCGTGCTCCGGCTTGAAAACAACCTGTATCTCGGTAACGACAGCTTTGTTGATGAATTTGGCTGTATCTATATGCCTAGAAAAACCGCCTCCTCTACCGCCTGAACGGCCGCCCATTCCGCCATGAAATCCTCCACGGCTGCCACCGCGTCCGCCAGACCCTCCACCGCCAAAACCGCCTTTTGCTGGGCGATCACGATAGTTGAATTTTCTGGCCGGACCCTGTTGAGGAGCTGCGGCTCTGAAGTGTGGTGACATAGATCCGTAAGAATCTCGCTTACGGCCAAAGGACCTAATAGGAGAAAGATACGTTGGTACTACTATATACTATTTGATTGCAGAAGTCAAGCAAAATGCGTATTCTATAGAAAAACCGCCGGCTCTTGACACCTCTTGCAAAGACACAGATTCTGCGTAGTGTATAGATAGAGTTCGTTGAAAAGGACTCACAACAATAAACCTCCAAAATGAAAGATTGAAATAATGAAGAAAGATAAGGCATTCGCAAAAGTTGACCGTTTCTTCGCGGAAATCGAGAGGTCGGGACTAGCCTTGACCTACGGAGACGTGCGATTGAAGACCGGCTATTCGGACAGCGATCCGAAAGACGCTTCTATCACGTCGTTCTTCTCACGAAACGTTCCATTGAACTGTCCTCTAGTCAGTGCCGCAATGGACACGGTAACCGAAGCGTCGATGGCCATCGCTATGGCCATGTTCGGAGGGCTCGGCATCATCCATAAGGCATTGACCGCCGAGCAACAGGCCGCCCAAGTACGGCAAGTCAAACGCTACCTGAACTGCATGGTAGAAACTCCCATCTGCGTCAAAGAAGACGAGACCATGGGAGATATCCTCGATCGAAGCCTGAAGAGCGGCTTCGACTTCCACAGTTTTCCTGTGCTGAGCAATAGCGGAAAGATCGTCGGGTTGCTGACCAGGAACAACTTTGAATTCTGCACCGATCCCAAGACGACCGCCTCGCGAGCCATGACACCATTTAAGGATCTGGTCACGGCTCCTTCCGGCACATCGGCCAAGGAAGCCTACGCCATATTGAGCGGACAACACAAGAAAGTCCTGCCCCTCATCAACGAAACGAGAGAGCTGACGGGCATGTTCGTCTATTCCGATCTGAAACGGCTGATGTTCGGATTGTCATCGCAGTATAACGTCGACACCGACAGCCATCTGCGCGTAGGCGCGGCCATCGATGTCGGCCCGGAAGAATTGGTGCGCGCGGAAATGTTGCTCGAAGCGGGATGCGACGTTCTCGTCATCGACAAAGCTCACGGCGACATGCGCCCCGTCAAAGAGATGCTTACCAGCCTGAAAGGCTTGAAACAGAAGTACCCCGGCAGAGACGTAGTCGCCGGAAATGTTTCCGAACCGGAGTCCGCCCTGCGCCTCGCCAAATGGGGAGCTGACGGAATCAAAGTCGGACAAGGACCAGGCTCGATCTGCACGACTCGGGATATCGCCGGGGTTGGCTGTCCGCAAGTCACCGCGGTTTACAACTGCGCTAAAGCGGTACGAGGCATGGGTATACCCCTTTGCGCCGACGGCGGGGTCACAAAATCTGGTGACATACCAGTAGCTCTCGCGATTGGTGCTTCTAGCGTCATGATGGGATTCGTCCTGGCAGGCACCGACAAAGCACCCGGTAAGTTCAAAGAAACCAACAGGGGGCGTGTCAAAGTCTACCGGGGCATGGGATCCCTCGAGGCAATGAAAGAAAGCTATGCGGCGCGGGCACGTTACCGCCAAGGGGATACGCCGAAAGACAAGCTGGTAGCCGAAGGCGTCGTCAGCACGGTTCCCTACAGAGGGAGCGTAACGAAAGTATTGGAAACACAAGTCGGCGGCTTACGCGCCGGACTCGGGTATGTAGGAGCAAATTCGATTCCGGAGCTCCAAAAAAAGGCCGACCTTCACTGGCTCTCAGCGGCCGGTCAGACAGAATCGCATCCGCACGATGTGGATGTCACTGACAAAACGCAGTAACAAGGAAAGGACAGTAAATGAAACTACTAGATAATGTAAAGACCTTAGCCATCGTCTGCTCCCAGTGGGGCGACACTGGCAAAGGAAAATTCGTGGATTACTTCGCTCATGAATGGGCGGACATCATCGCGCGTGGTACCGGAGGAGCTAACGCCGGCCACACCATCGAAGCTGACGGCAAGAAACTCATCGCTCACTTGGTACCGTCAGGTATCATGTGTCCCGGTAAGATCAATATCATAGGTAACGGAGTAGTTCTCGACCCGCGTCAGCTCTCTCGAGAGCTTTCCGAACTTCGAGCCGGTAATATCGATTATGAGGGACGTCTCTATATCGCCCACAATGCAAAACTGGTGTTGCCACAACATATCGCCATTGACCGGATGCAAAATTCCGGCCCAGGCAAGATCGGAACAACTGGTCGTGGCATCGGTCCAACATACGCACAGTACTATGATCGTCTCGCACTCTTCGTCAACGACCTCCAAAATCCCGACATTTTCGTCGAGAGATTAAGGGAAAGCTTAAGGGAGAGCACGGCTCTAATAAGAGGATACGGTGACCTTGAAGCCTTCGAACAGATCATGCAGCACCGCGACTTGGGCAGTGGATCGTTCTATTCCCCCACCAAATTATTCGACATTGACGCGATCAGCCAGGCATACCTAGCCACCGCGTTAGAGCTCGAATCCATGATCATGGACACTGACGCGCTTATCCGTGAATCGCTCGGACGGAAGAACATCCTGGCAGAGGGTGCTCAAGGTCTGCTCCTCAGCATAGACTTCGGAACCTATCCATTCGTAACATCGTCCGACTGCTCGGACCAAGGTCTGGCCAGAGGAATCGGTCTGTGTCATCGAGACATCGACCAAACGCTGGCCATCGTCAAAGCCTTCTGTATGACACGAGTCGGCGAAGGTCCATTCCCTACTGAAATGGGCGGGTTGAGATCAGACCTCTGGTGTGGAAATGAAGCTGTCGAGACAGCGACGACTGAGGGTTTCAAATCCGTCAAAGAGTGGGAGGCAATCAAATTCGCCCATCTCACACTAGACGAGCCGGATGAATTCGATCTTGGCATAGCCGCCCGCATCGCCGGAAACGAGTACGGAGCTACTACAGGACGGCCTCGCCGCACAGGGTGGTTGGACTTGCCCTTGCTCCGCTATTCGCGAGAAATCACCGGCAATTCGGAAATCATCCTGACCAAGCTCGATGTGATGGACCGATGTCCGAAAATCAAAGTTTGTACTAGCTACGAATATACTGGTCCAGATTACAAGATTGGAAAGACGACTCTTACACGCGGAGCCAAACTTCGTACCGCGATTACTCGAGCAGACGTGCTCAAGCATTGCTGCCCCATCTACACGGTATTCCCTGGTTGGATGTGTGACATTAGCACGGTCACTTCGGAACAAGATCTGCCACCGGCCCTCATGGAAATCGTGAGATTCGTCGAAAGTCGGACTGGAACGAACGCGCGAGTACTGTCTGTGGGTCCTGATCGAGAAAAGACAATCTTCAGGCAGTAATATGCCTCGACAGATCAAGTGCCACTCCCCCGCGGGTGTGGCACTTTTTAAATTATCCAACCCTTCTCAACATGAACAACGAAACAAATCCTGATCTACGAACCGTGCGGACAGAATTAAACATTATGAAACCACCAAGAACGACGATACCGACAGCGATGGCTTGGACGACAATCTGAGTATGTTCGAATGAACTCACACCGTAGGAAACGCGCGAGCTCCAATCCGTCTGTGCCAAAATGTTGTCCTTGATATGTTCGAGCGAAACCATCATGCCGGCCACGAAGATTAGAACAAGGACAGCGACGCTTCCCACAACTGGAGATCCGATAGCTCTATATATAAAAGCGATCACCCGCACTCGGCGCATGATTTCTATTTGGACTGAGGAAAGGTTTTTTGAGAGTCTAAGATTTGGGTCCATATAGATAATGATTGGTTAAATTGATCTCTCGCAAACGATCTCGAGCCCTAGAAAGCCTGGTCCGAACTACTCCATAAGAGACTCCTTCCATCCTAGCTATCTCTTTTTCCGACTTGTGGTCAAAGACATATAATTCTACGGTTCGACGGAGCAACGCCGGTAATTTCGACACCATTGATAATAGATAACTGGCATCAAAACCGTATTCTCGAAGATTTCTGACCGAAAAGTCCTCTATTTCATCAGTGATCTGGGAATCCAAGCTAAACGTCGAATGACGCTTATTCTTTGAGTATATAGTATAGCAAACACGGACTAATATGGCATAAGCCCAAGAAGAGAACTTTACACCCTCCTTTTTGGCATATTTGTTGGCATGCATGTACATACGTACGAACGTCTCCTGTACAGCATCATCGGCATCCTCGCTGCCTAGTATACGCCTAGCCGCATGGCGAAATGGGACTTCATAGCGCTCTACTATGATAGAAAAGACGTCCGGTTCAAGCAGTGACTGCTTGATAACGTCCTCGTCCTTTAATGATGCATATATTCCCAGGTTATTCTTCATACTCATAGGTTATAACTCTATTGGTACGAGAAATGTTACATCGGTGGTTCAAGATTTCTATTAAAAGTGCGCCGATTTGTCGGTTTTATTATTTTTAATAGGCAACGCTCCCAGTGTGCCACCCGAAATAATTTTCATTCACACAAGTTGATTTGCATGATATTATCAATGGCCTTGCAGAGCCATATTTCTTCATCATCACGCAACAAATTACAACATTCCTGTCAATGAAGATTTTTTGGTAACCAACATAGACTACTGCCGGCTTCACCGGTAAAAATTCCCAAACACTAACTTTTCCATCCAATTACTACCGTCCCTCGATCTTCTTCAACGAATTCATTAGTGGGGTTGATCTCTAATAACTCGGACTTTAATTCTTCCGCGAACTCACTTACTTCGTCTTTAAATAGCTCTGGAGCCGCATATGACATGCTGAATTGGAGATTGACGACATCTTCGGCAGCCAAAACACGTCGCGTAAAATTGAACTCATGTCTTTCGACTCTGCCAAAACCGGCTACCTTCAATGAATCACCAAAGCTAGATTTCGGTTTTTGAAACTTTCCCTTTACCGTCAATCTTTCAGGACCAAGATATTTCTTTATGATCTCAAGCGTCTTTTGTTGCCATAACTCCGGCGCTTCCCTCCAGATTGTCGTGCCGCCAACTACGACAATAGCTCCGTCATTAGGCAGTACTTCGTGAGAGAATTTCAGCACCTTCTCCTGATCGAACCAATGCAGAGCATTACCGAAGCTCACCACTTGTATATCCTTGAATTCTTCTGCCTCCAATTCTTCGCCGTTCTTACAGATCCATTGGATGTTTTGAATGCCCAACGAGCCAGCTTTTCTCTTTCCCTCTTCGAGCATTCCTTTATCTATGTCTATCGCCATAACATTCTTGAATAATTTGCTGAGTGGAATCGCCAGACGACCTTCTCCGGACCCAATATCAAGCAGGTTCTTCCTGCCATCTAGGGACAACTCATTCTTGATGTATTCGATAACCGTGTCTGGATATTCATTACGAAATTTATAGAATTTTGCGGCTTCTTTGAAAAGAGTCATTTGATTATTTGAGAGACTACTCCTTGCTCTCCTTCAAGAACCCATGCGACTGCAATGACCAAAGATGCGCATACATACCATTCTTGGTCAGCAATTCATCATGACTACCTTCCTCGATTATTTTTCCATGATCAAGAACCACGATCCGATTCATTTTACGGATCGTAGATAATCGGTGCGCGATGACCATAACAGTCTTACCTTTCATGAGGACATCTAGCGCGTCTTGAATAAGTATCTCCGAGTGAGAATCCAGGCTTGAAGTCGCTTCATCGAGGATTAAGATCGGGGCATTCTTCAATATCGCACGAGCAATAGCGACTCTTTGGCGTTCGCCGCCTGACAATTTGACGCCGCGTTCTCCGACATAAGTATCATATCCGTAAGGAAAACTGGTGATGAATTCGTGACAATGCGCCAACTTTGCGGCCTGGATAACCTCTTCATCTGTCGCATCCAACTTTCCATATTTGATATTTTCCTTGAGTGACCGATGGAAGAGGATCGGGTCCTGCGGCACAAAGCTCACGGATTCGCGCAGACTTCCCTGTGTTACCTCTTTGATATTCTGACCGTCGATCTTGATCGAACCTATTTCAACATCATAAAGACGAAGGATCAATTTAACGAGAGTGGACTTACCGGCGCCGGACGGACCGATAAGAGCGATGCGTTCGCCAGGTTTTATATTCAAACTGACACCATCGAGCACACCGATGTTTTCATTGAAATGAAAACCAACATTTGCAATATCTATCGCACCAGCTGAAACCGAAAGTTTCCCTGCATGAGATGAATCCTTTATCTCGTGGGAGAGCATCATGACGTCCACGGCTTCTTTGGCGTCGGCAAAGGATTCATATATATCACGGATTATGCGGCTGGCCATCCACAGGTCGTCATTCAGGCTGATTATGTAAGATTGTGCCAAAACGAACATACCGACAGTGGCGAGACCCATTCCCCAATACTTCAAGGTGATGTAGAAAACAGCGAATTGGATAAAGACGCTCAAGACTGCTTGGATGCTGTCCGTGACCATATCCACATTCCATCTCGCGAACCAAAGACGGCCATGCTCCTTTACCACCTCTCCAAAACGCTCATTTTCAAATGGCTTCTGATTGAAAAGCTGGATAGTAGCGTGATTGCCTATTGCATCCGACAACGACGCGGAGATACGAGAGTCGGCCTCGGCTGTGAGCAGGCTGTACTTCAGCTTCCATCGCGCCGACAAGAAGGACGTGCTCAAAAGGAAGATTATCCAGATCCCCAACACTAAGGCCAGAGTCGGATAAGTTAGCGACAGCACGATGAGGATGCCTACGACACGTACAAGTGTCGGGATGATATTGTAATACAATCTATCGGTTATGTTGGTGAATGATCTGGCAAACCTGTTTATCCGCTGGACCAGACTGCCGGTAAAGTTGTTCGAGAAGAACCCGAATGAATGGCCGATGAAATATCCGAAGGACCGCTGCCTTAGATCGATAGCGACTTGGGTCGAGGTATAGCTGTCGAAATAATTTCCCAGACGACGAAAAACAACGGCTACCCCGTTAATGATCAGAATAGAGACTAGGATCCTTATCAAAACAGGAACGGAATTGGCAGGAGAAGTTGAGGAAGCTAGGATGTCAAAGAAATTACGGAAATAGAGAGGCGTGATAACGCTGGATAATAGCGTACCAAATATAAAAGCGACGACTGTGACCAGATACAGCCATTTTATCGGCCGCATTGAAATCCAGTACTGGCGCATAACATCACCAATAGATGCTTGGGGAGGTGCCTTCTTATTTAAATCAGGATGAGATGATTGAGGCATAGTAATCCATCTATTTTAGCGCCATTTTCGCCGAGGTGCCACCTAGCGGGAGTTAGCCGTTCTATTCAATTCTTTCCCCTCCCCGCCCGCAAAGCATTCCCTATCGGCAAAAAATCAGTTAGAAAATTGTAAGTGGCAGCGCCAGCTGGACCAAGGAAACCGAATGCAACCAAGCCTAAGCCGATAATATTTGTGATACCCCAAATGGCGAAGTTCCACCACATGACTCGGACCGTCTTCTGAGATATGCGCATGACTTCAGGAATACGACCGAGATGATCCTTCATGATCGTGATGTCGGCCGCTTCTATGGCTGCATCAGAGCCTATGCCTCCCATGGCGATAGAGACATCAACGAGTGCGAGCGAAGCCGCATCGTTCACGCCGTCACCAATATATCCGACCACTTCAGGATCGCGAGCTCTCTCGAACTTGCTGACAAAAGCCACCTTACTTTCCGGTGTCATGTTCGCGTGATAATCAACAAGACCAAGATTGGCGGCAGTAGCAGCTGCAGCTTTCTCATTGTCACCGGTGAGCATGTGCCATTCACGGACGCCTAAGACCTTCGTCTCTTTGATGATCTCCGCGGCTCGTGGACGCAATTCATCTTCATAAGCAACGAGACCTACCGCTTCCTTATTCACAGCCAGAACTGATACGCCATGACCAGCATCTTTCTCGAGCTTCACATCCCTTTCCAAATGTTCAGGCACGTGCACATCGTGTTCTTTCATGAATGTTAGGCGACCGAACAACATATGATCGTTCTCGTGACTAAATTTTATCCCTTTTCCAGGAATCTCTTCTAGATCATGAGGCGCATGGATCTTCAGATGCTTTTCTTCCATATATTCCAGAATGGCTCGCGACACCATATGGCGTGATTCCGATGCACCCATCCCGCAAAATTCCATGACCTTCTCGGGAGCGATCGAACCATAAGACTTCACATCTACAATCTTCGGTTTGCCGCGCGTGAGCGTTCCAGTCTTGTCGGTCAGAATATATTTCAATTTTGACATCTGCTCCATAGCCGCCGAACCTTTGATGATCACACCGCGTTTGGCGGCTCGGCTGATAGCCGCCGTAAATGCCAAAGGAACGGCGACGGCGATATCGTCAGCACAGACGACCAAAAGAACTGACAAAATGACTCGTGGCGTAAGACCGATGAAATGCATGGCGATAGCAGCTACCAGGGTAAGAGCGATATACCACTGAGTGAATCTATCAGCAAAACGTTCTGCTTTGTTCTTGCTCCGACTAGCTTCATCTATGAGGTTGACTATACGAGACAAAGTTGTGTCAGCACCTACACGCTCAGCCTTGACGATGAGAGACCCGGCTTCATTGACCGTGGCTGTATGGACCATATCACCCGGCTTCTTTGGTACCAGTTCACTTTCACCGGTAAGCGATGACTCATCAACATCAGCCGTTCCAGAAATGATCTTTCCGTCTACAGGCATCCGATCTCCGCTTTCGACGATGACTTTGTCGCCAGGTTTTACATCTTTGATATTTACTTCTTTGACTGTCTCACCGACTTGCAGCCGAACTTTCTCCACATGATATTTCATGAGACTTGCGATGACCGCTTTGGCGCGCGTATCAGTGACTCGGTCGAATAATCTAGCAAAAGCCAGCATCAGAGTTATGAAAGCGCCAGAAAACCATTCTTGAGCCAGAAGCGAGAAGATCAAAGCGATAGCTGCCAAAAGATCAACCGATAATTGCTTCTTCACAAGCGATACGACTGCGTTGTAAGCCACCGGGATTAGACCGAGGAAAGAAAGCACAGCCAATCCATTGTCGGCGGCTGATTCATGGAAAAAGAATGAGAGGACGAGTCCTACAGCTGACGCGACGATCAACAATACATCAAAAGAATTCCAAAGCTTGGAACTGAGGGGTGTGCCTTTGCTCATTGGGAACTATTATAGCACCCCTATATATTCGCAAAATGCACAGCCGTGAATAATACAGCGGCACCAAGGATCGTCATAGCCGTAGTCAAGAATTTTGGATGAGCATGGTGGCTTTCTGGAATAAGATCACTGGCACCTATATAAAGGAAGAAACCGGCGAAAATCGCCAGAACCACGCTCAAGGACTTCTCCGGTAGGCTGAAAAATAACGTCGAAGCAGCGCCGACAACCGGAGCCAAAGCGTCGACTATCAGCCATTTGAAAGCGAATTTCCCTTCTCCTCTATTCTTCAAAATGAGATTGACAGTGTTTATACCATCAGAAAAGTCGTGGACCAAAACCGCAACAGCCACGATGGCGCCGATAGCAGCTGACACTTGAAAGGCTAAGCCGATAGCCACGCCGTCCAGAAAGCTGTGGATCGAAAGGCTGCCGGCTCCAAGAATACCTCGGCTGATCTGCTTGCCTTCGACTTCTTCACTGTGGTCTCCGTGATCATGGCTATGCGCATGCGCGTGAAGGAACACCAGTCGGTCAAGTAAAAGGTAAACCAAGAATCCGATCGCGGTTATCGAAGTCAGCGTGCCGATATCATAGAACTTCGAACCCAAATTTATCGACTCCGGCAATAGGTCGAAGAAGGCTACGCCAATGACTGCTCCGGCGCTGAAGCCTAGTATGAGGTGTAGTTTGTCCTTGAATCGAAGCGCCATCAAACCGCCACAGAGCGTAGCGACGAAAGCTGCCAAGGCGATAAGAATTACCATGTTGCTTTAAGTCTACTTTTATGGCGGACTTACGTCAACTTATTCAATCTGCTCCGGATCATTTACTATCATCTCCGCCCGATTCTGATAAGACCTGATAATTCCCGTAATCGATAATTGCCGCGCGTATCTTGAGACATCTTTGAATTTCGGCAAGTCTGAAGCAAAGATAACCGCCGAGAATGGGCACTTGCTCGATTTCTTACAGTAGTCGAAGAATGTCACACCACTCTTTGAAGTGAAGACTTTGAGAACCGTCCCTTTAATAGTAACTTTTTCACCTATGTGTTTTGGCGCTTCAGTGTAGTCATATTTGGGAATTGTTGCCGCTCTATTATTGTCAGCTGGCGAATTTGGATCGTCACCGCTTGAATCTGAATTGGTCGAGCCTTGTTCGACAAAATTATTCGTATGAACAGCTTGCGACCCTCTTCTAAAGAAAATGAGCCATACTGCCAATATTATGATGACGAAACCAGCAGCCATAGCCACGGAAATATATTTGAATATCTTCATGGCCTTATTGATTCTTTAATAAGACCTTCCTGATAATCGACAAGTACTGGTCGTGCACACCCTTATTCGTTCCGATCTCCAGAACTTCGTCGTTCGCTTCAGTAGCGGCCTGAGTCCAATTGAAACTGCCTGAAGCATAGGCTTTATCTGACACCACAGCTTTCATGTGCATTATGCCATCGAGATGCTTCTGCGTTTCGATTTCAATCCCGCCAGCTCGCAATTTTTCGACAACCTTTCTATTATTGTCCAGACTTGCAGCCGCATCAGTAATCCCCCAAACTTTCACACCACGCTGCCTGGCTCGGATCAGAGCATGGGCGATATTCTCTTTAGAGAAATAGTAGATGGCAAAGTAAACATATTGATCGGCATCATTAATTAGTTTCACAATTTCTTGATCAGTTGCTCGATTATCCAATGAGTAGACGACTTTGAATTCGGAACTGACTTGAGCCTTGGCAGAAAAAGCCACAGCAATAACCAAGATCAAGGCTACAGCAATCTCTATAACAAGACGCCTGCTCACGAGGCGACGAAATTTATTTAACATTTGAGGAAACGTACCGGAGAGGCACGCCGATTAACGCCAGTAAAATATAGGCGTTCCAGCAGGTGTTGCCGCCACTATATCAAAATGGTATGTTTGGTCAATACAAAAAAAGGTATATAATAACAAGACATCATATGAACGACATAAATAAACCTACAAAAACGTTAAATAGCGCCCCGAAACCAAATCTCTGGGGCTTCGTCATAGTCGCTGTCATCTTGATCGGCGCCAGCACGTATACATATCTACGCTTCACTTCCATTACAGCTAGGATCGACTTGTTGCAATCCTCCGTATTGTCGCTAGCCAACAATCTCTCCTCGACCACCGCTCAACTCCAATCCGCCATCAATGAGACCCACAGCTCATTGGCCAACGCCTTGAATGCCCAACAACAGAATGTCGGTGTCGTCCAACAACAGCTCAGCAATTACCAAAGCCAGGTCGGTAATCTTTCCGGTACTTTGAGCAATATCCAGAAACTGGCCCAGATAGATCCACAACTCCTGGTAAAATATTCCAAAGCTTACTTCTTGAACGAGAACTACGTACCAGCTCACCTCGCGAATATCCCCGATGCCTACGAATATAGCAGCAAAAAGCAGCTTCTCTTTCTCACCCAAGCCTTGCCTCGTCTTGAAGCCATGATAGATGCGGCAACTTCGTCGGGAGTCACCTTATATGTCGATTCCGCTTACCGTTCATTTGCCGAACAGAAAGCACTCAAGGGCGACTACACCGTGATCTATGGCGCGGGTACGGCCAATTCATTCTCCGCCGATCAGGGTTACTCCGAACACCAGCTAGGTACTGCGGTCGATGTCATCGGTCCCGGTTTGGGTGGTGCTCTTGACGATCGTTTTGACGGAACTGCCGCCTATCGTTGGATGGTTGCAAATGCCTACAGATACGGCTTCGTCCTTTCATATCCAAAGAATAATTCTTACTATGTCTACGAACCGTGGCATTGGAGATATGTCGGGATAAGGCTCGCAACAGACCTCCACAATCAAGGCAAGAATTTTTACGATCTAGATCAGAGGACGATAGATACGTACCTGATCAATCTGTTTGATTAGAGGTGTAAAAATAATATCTACCTCGATTGATCTTGTGAGAAAGCGGACGAAACTGACTTTCTGATTGTTGTAACTACTCTACACCGTACAGATTCATCAATATCCAGAAGATACAGATACGGAGATATATCTTCCACCTCAGTCAAAAGCAACTCTCCGGATAGAGTTCTGACCGCATCTATCCTCTGAATACCGCAGCGCAATCCGTTCCAGTCGACGAATTTTTGCGCGAAAATTAGTTCACTCTTCAGGGGTTCGTACAGAGTGATATCTTTGTCGGCTAACCGATTGGGCATCGTTATAGAGTATGAAAACTCGTTATTAATAAAATAGAAAGAGGGCTCTGAAGTGAATTCGACGAACGGCTGAACGATGTAGTCTTGTAAATTGGTCTTCATTAATTCACTTCGCTTCATTTTCTTTGAACCAATCCCATCACAGCTATCTTTGAGCTTTATCCAGCATAATTCGCACTCCGGCAGATTCCCTATTTTTTCGATATTATCAACTGACGGGATAACTGGAAACCCCTTCTCGTAAAGTTCAATCAGATAACCTTTTCCAGCGTTATCTCCTCTTCCGGTCAAGGGATTGTATGTTGGAAGTCCTGAGTCCAGGATCGCTTTTTTTGCCCGCTCCCATTCATCATTGTATTCATGCGTTGGCCAGACATTCCTGATAATTACTCCGTCCACCTTCTGGAGACTACCCGAACAATCACGTGGATGCATAACGGCTAGGTCAAAATCATCGGCCAGAAATTTTATCAACATTTCATCTTCTTCGGATGCGCCGTTATCAGTATTGGTCAAAAATAGAATCTTTTTCATGGCCCAGATTTCTTGAGATATTAGAATAGTCTCATGAAGGCTCACGAATATGCTTAAACCCGCTCAAGATTTACCGTCTTGAATCTACAATCAACGATCGCTTTGTAATTAAATTTCGTCAGAAAGCTAATCCCCGCGAGCGGCATGCTGTCAGATATTAAGACGTCAATGTAACTTTTTGGGATAATACCCATTTTGCGTGGCATTTTTTGACTACTTTTCTTGACGTTTTGGAGCAATCGTGGACTCGAGGAATATTGCATTTAAGACTTTCTGCTTGAACGATTTGCAGAGTCCGCGATGAATG
>Ga0209083_1000541_pt1 | contig 54746 bp, 52 predicted proteins | sample AM7aDNAmetaG_FD_184132 | JGI IMG/M metagenome (GOLD analysis project Ga0209083, IMG submission 184132) | Freshwater microbial communities from Finland to study Microbial Dark Matter (Phase II) - AM7a DNA metaG (SPAdes) (version 3) | ecosystem: Environmental > Aquatic > Freshwater > Lake ...
TCAGGACCTTAACTTCATTTATTTAGAGTTTTTATAAACAAGATATTAACATTAACAAATTGATTTACAGATAGATAAAAAATTATCTCAACCTCATTTTTCATCTTCTCAATCTACCAAAGTAGAATTAGTTACAAAATTTATACCTCAATTTTTAGATCTGGTTTCCAAAGGGTTTACCAAATTCTGTGGCCATGACAATCAACCTCTATTCCGGATCAGAAACAGCTTGTCTTGCAAAAATTATTTCTAAATACCATGGAATTGAACTGGGTAAAGTAACCATAGTCAAATATGCGGATGGAGAATTTCAGCCCGCCTATATAGATAACATTCGTGGAACCGACGTTTTTATAATCCAATCAACTCATCCCCCTTCTGAAAACCTTTTCGAACTGCTTATGTTAATCGATGCAGCACGTCGCGCGTCAGCACGTTCAATTGTTGCTGTGATCCCCTATTTAGGTTATGCTCGTCAAGACTGTAAGGAAAAATCCCGCGTTTCCATTGCCTCCAAACTTGTTGCAAATTTGCTTGTTTCTGCGGGAGTGAATCGTATAATAACCCTCGATCTTCATTCCGACCAGATACAAGGATTTTTCGACATTCCAGTTGACAACCTTCTTGCATCATCGATTTTCATTCCTTATATTCAGACTCTTACTCTTCCGGATTTAATATTCGCTTCACCTGATATTGGAGGTGCCGGTCGTATCGAATCTTACGCAAAGCACTTCCAAACTGATTTTGTAATTTGTTATAAAAACCAAATACATCCAAATGTTGTAGAAAAAATATTGTTAATTGGTGATGTCAAAGGCAAAAATGTTGTGATAATAGATGATCTTGTTGATACAGGAGAAACTATTTTAATGGCGGCACAAATGATTATGCAAAGTGGTGCATTTTCCGTAAGAGCCATGGTTACTCATCCACTTCTGTCTGGCAACGCATCTGAAAGCATAGAGAAATCGGTTCTTCATGAGCTAATTGTAACCGACACCATCCCTTTACATCAGCAAATTTCTAAGATTAAAGTACTTAGCACGGCGGATCTTTTTGCTGAAGTTCTCCACCGTATCAAGAACAACGAATCGATTTCCACTCTTTTTTACTACTAAACGAATAATCTATTATTTATGTACCTCATTTGTGATTTTGATGGAACGATTATTAAAAATGACTTTTTTGAGGAACAGTATTTTAAGCTGTTATTAGAACAACCATGGCTGATTGTTCATCATTGTTTTCAAAATAATGGTTTACTTCGCTTGAAACATAGATTATTGGATGATTATTCTCCAGAATACAATTTAGATTTCATATTTAATCAAAATCTTATCAATTGGATTAAAGAAAATAGTAAAAATTATCATGAGACGTTGCTCATTTCTGCAAGCCCAGATTCCTTTGTTAAAAGGATTGCTGAACCAATGGCAATTTTTGACAAAATATATGGTAGTTTAAACAATAACCTGAAAGGTATTAAAAAATTACAATTTATTAAAGAATCAGGTCTATTTCCATTTTCGTACATTGGGGATTCTTCGGCAGATTCACCTATCTTTGATGCAGCAATTAACGCTTATTTAGTTACTTATAATGAAATTAAAAAACTCAAATAGTTTAAACGTATTTATTAAACTAATACGGCCTAAACAATGGGTCAAAAACCTCCTTATTTTTTTGCCAAGCATACTTGCAGGTAACGTTTTTAAAGAATTTCATTGGCTTTTGGGATTAGCTGGTTTCGTCTCTTTCTCATTAATGGCGTCTGCCGGTTATATACTAAATGATATAAGAGATATTGATAAAGACAGGCAGCATCCTGTAAAAAAGAATAGACCTCTTGCCGCTGCTACAATAAAAGTTAAAAACGGATTTTTTTTATCATTAATACTAATAATTTCCAGTTTAGGGATTGCGTACTCACTTGGATTAAAACCTCTACTCGTCCTAGCTGTATATTTTATAATAAATTGGATTTACTCGGCTGCCATCAAATCGGTAAGATTTTTGGACATAATCATCCTTACGAGTTTTTATATCATACGTTTAACTTATGGTGCAACTATAACACAAACGGAATTAACTGGATGGTTTATTATAACAGTAACTTTTACTTGCTTAGCTCTTTCGCTTAATAAACGTCAAATGGAATGCTATATCAGTAAAACAGAAAAAATTCCAGGACGAGAATATACAACAAAGGACATCTCTCTTCTACAAATTTTATCAATTGGTTTTGGCATTTGCTCCTTAGTGTTTTTGAATATTCATTCCTATTTTGTTTTACAAGTAAAGAATCCTTTAACCCTAGCAGTAATAAACTTGATTGCCGCCTATTTAATTATGTTGTATTTTGACACCTCAAAAGATCAAAATGACGATCCTGTTGAACGAATAATAAAAAATCCGATTACCGTGATAATGGTTTTAGTATTGCTTGCACTGTACCTATATGAAATCCTATACAATAAATGAAAAGTGTATCTGAAATGACTCATAATTGGGGCTTGTACCCCGAAATAGCTGGTGATGTTTATAGTCCAACATTATACTCAGAAGTTCAAAAAATTGTAATGTCCGAAATAAATATTATTGGGAGAGGAAATGGACGTTGCTACGGAGATGCTTCCTTAAGTAACAAGATGATTTCAACGCTTGCCTTAAACCAGATTATTCAATTAGATACAGCCAAAGAGTTGATTACTTGTCAGGCAGGCGTTATCTTAGATGACATTTTAAAATTCGTTGTACCAAAAGGATTTTTCCTACCGGTTACACCAGGCACAAAATTTATTACTGTAGGAGGGGCCCTAGCATCAGACATTCACGGTAAAAACCACCATGTCGATGGGGTTTTTAGTGATCACGTGTCGTCCTTTAAACTTTGTAATAACCGTGGTGAAATTAAAGAGGTATTGCCTGAACAGGATCTTTTTAACCAGACAGCTGGAGGTATGGGCTTAACCGGGATTATTCTTGAGGTAACCTTCAAGTTAAAACCAATTCAAACAGCTTTTATAAATCAAACAGCTATCAGAGCAAATGATCTTCAAGATATTTTCAATCTCTTTGAAAAATATCAATATTTTACATATTCTGTTGCATGGATTGATTGTTTGGCTAGAGGGACAAATCTAGGCAGATCAGTACTGTTGTTGGGCGAGCATGCTAAAATAGAGGAGATAAAAGAAACAAAAGCACTAATGGTTCATTCAGATCCAAAGTTGAATATTCCATTTAATCTTCCTTCGTGGATTCTTAATCCGCTCATTATCAAATTGTTTAACTGGGCGTATTTTCACAAGCCTTCTTCATCTATGCACAGCGGAATTGTTCATTACGACTCCTTCTTCTATCCATTAGATAAAATTCATAATTGGAATCGAATATATGGTAATAAGGGGTTTATTCAATATCAATTTGTACTACCTAAGGAAACTTCGTTTCAAGGAGTTGCGGAGGCCTTGGAAACTTTGTCACAAAATAATTTAGGCTCATTTCTAGCGGTACTGAAACTTTTTGGAAAATCTCATGAAGATAGATACCTACATTTTCCAAAGGAAGGCTATACCTTAGCATTAGACATAAAGATACAGCCTAAAATATTTTCTATATTAACAGAACTTGACAATTTGGTTACTAGATTAGGTGGGAAAATCTATCTCACTAAAGATGCCCGTATGGGTTCTGATAATTACTCGTCTCAATATAAAAATAGATTTCCATTGAGTAACACATTTATTTCACATCAACAAATTCGACTTCACAATAAAAAAGAACATGTGTTTTTAATATTGGGAGCTAATAGTGATATTGCTAAAGCAACAGCTAAATTATACTCAGATAAATACCCAAAAGGTTATTTATTATTAGCATCACGGTCAATTGATGAATTAAAATCTTTTGCCAATGAGAACGATCTTAATCAAAAATCGAGTATCATATATTTTGATGCTGAAGATATTAATAGCCATAAATCATTTTATGAAACATTGCCTTATAAACCCCACTGGGTTCTATATTCCGCTGGTTATATGACAACTAATGAAATTGCAATGCAAAATAACAATGATTGGTTACATTGCGTAAATGTCAACTTTGTCGGAGCTGTTTCGATTTTAAATTTAGTATGTAACGACAATAATCCTTTTCTTAAAAGAATAATCGGAATGAGTTCCATTGCAGGTTTACGAGGCAGAAAATCTAACTTTATTTATGGAAGCACCAAAAGCGGTTTTCATCAGTACCTATTTGGTCTCAGACAGCTAATGAGAGTCAGAGGCATTACTGTTCAAGCAATAACTCCCGGGTTCGTTAAAACTAAAATGACCAAAATGTTAAAAATTAACAAAACTGCTAACCAACCCGCTGAAATCGCAAAAATAATTATTGATTTTCATAATAAATTTGAAATTTTTCCTAACTTTTTTTGGAAATTAATTTCTATTTTAGTCAAATACAGTAGTTCTTCAATAATAAAGAAAATTTAATTAACCAACAAGCTCGCTCTCAATCCGATTTGTAAGAATTTCAGTCAAGAACCTTAGATACACAATGTTACTCCCGCTCTGTTCTACCACGGCTAGTCAATTCATAGGTCGCCTTTGTTGAGGTATTAACAACCATATGAGGAAATTGATGGAATTAAGGAAGACATTACAATTTTCTTTTTCGCTGGTATTACTAAGCTCTCCTTTTGGCGATTTTAAATATCAAAACCATTTGAATTAACGAAAAAAATGAATAAATAAAAAATCAACTAAATTAGAAAATGTATATGTTAATTGAAACTAATAAAAACAAAATCAAGATAATACTCACAGCATTTTCTTGCTTATTTATTTTTTCAACTTTGATCTTTTTCCAGTACGGTGTAGATGATAGTTTTATTACATTCAGGTATGCAAAAAATTTTGTCGCTCATGGTATATGGAATTGGAATCCAAGAGGTAACATTGTTGAAGAAGCATACACTAACTTCTTATACGCTATAATAGCTATAATACCTGAGTACCTAAAAATTAACACTTTATTATTTTTTAAATTACTAGGTGTTGCTTCATTACTATACTTAGGTGTTAGGCTTTTCTATCTTATTGAAAATAAAATAATTTATTTTGCTTCATTGACATTTCTAATTCTGAACCCATATTTTTATTTGCATGCTTATTCTGGACTAGAAACCCCCCTCTTTATTATTCTCATTTTCGAACTAATTATTTCGCTTACTATAAAAAAGAGTGAGCAGAATGAAAAAATATTTTACTTAATTCTTTTACTTCTTCCATTGACAAGGCCAGAAGGTGCCCTTTTTTCTATAGTAGGTTTTATCATTTTCTGGTATCAAAGAAAAACAGTGCCGTCAAAACTTTTTTTTTTAATCATCATGGCGATTGGTTTTGGATATTTCATTTTAAGGTATCACTACTTTGGCTATCTTTTACCTAATACATTTTACGTTAAATCCTCTCAAGGATATGACATTCATAGGGTTATTTCCTATGTATTTTTTAACTTCCTTAAATATTGGAGTATCATCGTAATATTCTTTTTAATAAAGGATAAATCGTACAGAACCTTACTTGCTATTAGCTTTATAATTAATGTATTTTTATACGCAGGGTCAGACCTCCAAATGAACTTTGCAGATAGATTTCCTTTTCAAACACTTGCACCTTTCTATCTTACAGCTTTTATTTTTATTAAAGATCGATATAAGTTTTTTATTATTTCTTGTTTGCTTGCATTTTTGCTGGGCGTTATTTGGGATAAAAATAACCTAATAAGTTATATTAAATCCTATCCAAAACTCCGGCAGGCTCATGGGGAATTAGGTGTTGCATTGTCAAAATACAAAAATGAAAATTTATCACTAATGATAGGCGATGCAGGGTTAATTCCATACTTTTCAGAATGGTATGTTTATGATTTTATAGGATTAGCCAATGGAAATGTTGCGCACAATGGTATTTCGCTTGAATATTTACAGAAAGTGAATCCGGACCTTATTTTCTTATACAGTAGTTCTGGGGTTGAAAAAAGAGTTGGCTTTAATAATGTAATAGCCCAGGATGTAATTGAAAAATATATCTCAAAAAGTAAATCTTATACATTTGTTGGAGCAATTAAACTCGATGACGACTTTTTTCTCTTAGCTTTTTTAAAAAGTGATCTTAAAAGCTTTTCCAAAATTAAATATTCAATAAAATCTATTGAAAATAAAACATTGAATTTTAAAATTAATGCCCAAAAATATATTTTACAACATTACATAACTTATCCCGGTGACTAATGAAATCTAGAAAATATCCCGAATCTGGGATTACATTTAACCTGCAATTCGTGATCCGTCTCATGGTAAATCAAATCTCTAAGTGACGTTTAACAGTTATAAACGTATGAAATATTTCATTAAAACTTGGATAATCCCTCGTTTGGTTTTTGTGCCATTTGTCATGGCAAAAATCATTTTAATTTTTAATAGATTTCGGCCTAGACATTGGTATGTTAAGAAAAACATCCTCCTCCCCAATAGTTTATGCATTGAAGCAGGTCTTAAAGGTTGGGAATCGATCGAGTTTAAGGAAATTTATCTATCAGCCTGTGAATATTTAGGCAGTAAAGTTGTTTATAAAGTTCAGATCAGTACGGATATTCCTTATACAAAGCAGGTTAAACAAGCACTTGAAACTTTTCATCCGACACATTATTTATATGATCCTCGTACAGGAAGCCAGAAGTGGTTTTCAGGACTTGTGCAGTCATTTAAAATATCAATACTATTAAATTATCATGGAGTTACCCCAATTGCCCTTCTAACAGATCTATCTGTACGAACTTGGAGGGCACAAAGTAGCGTTATAACTGCAAAATCAGGTGTTGTAAATTGTTTTATGTCTCCTCGGTTGGTCTTTCCTGTTTTTCCTCACAAAAGATTAATCGGACCAAGTCTTATGCCCTTTTCTGTGGCCACATTTAATTTAATTAGAAGGTTATCGGAATTAAAAACGCCTGATTCAAAATTGGGAGCTATTTTTATTGGCTCACTCTACGAGCCACGAACAACAACGTTAAAATGTATTAATTCAACATTGCACTTAAAAAATCTCTCACTTGAGATAATCGGACGTGAATTAGGATCTAGGCGCATACCTGATGATGAATATTGGTTAAGAATAATTAGCGCTAAAATAGTTTTCACCACAGCGGATCAAATTAAATCAAAAACAAAGGATTGGGTTTGGGTTAAACAAATAGTATATAGGTATCTTGAAGTCCTTGCGTGTGGAACATTGTTGGTTGCACCAGAGTTACCAGGTTTAAACAGGTACTTTTATCCAGGCATCCATTATGTGCCATTCGTTTCATCAGAAGATGCAGCATTCCTAATTGAATACTATCTAATTAATGATAATGAAAGAAATGCAATTGCTAAGAAAGGGCAGGCTATGGCACAATCTTTAATAACTTCCCGTAGTTTTTGGAATTACATTGATGTTGCCTTAGGTAAAAGCTCGCTTCTATAATCTATTTTAATTACTATTTTGAAAAAAGTATATAAATCATTTATTGTTTATCTAAGTTTCGATTTTTCGAGCAAGGCGTTACCTGTTTTGCTAACACCAATACTTGCTTACTATTTAACTTCATCTGAATTTGGCCTTGTGTCAAATTATTTAGTATTATTAAATATTTTTGGACCATTAGTTGCCTTGAGCACATACTCAGCATTAACAGTATTCTATTTTAAAAATATAAATTCCATTAATTCATTATTCTCAAATTTAACCTACCTAATTCTTTTATTAACAGGAATATTACTATTAGTTGTAATAATATTTCAAAACCAGATCATTTTTTATACAAAATTATCTTTGGTGTGGGTAATACTTGGACTATTTGCCGCTATGTTAACATCTATTAATAATTTGTATACTTCCTATCTTAGGATGGCAATGAAAGCCATATTATTTGGTATTATTCAATTTGGAGAAGGGATGCTTACTTTTATTTTTACGATTATTTTCGTCGTCGTTTTCCCATTTAATTGGGAGGGGAGAATCATTAGTATATTTTTAGGCTCTTTTATAGCTTTTTGTTTTTGTTTAATTTATTTCCATCAAAATAAAATATTAGTTTTTGAAAAAATTGAAATTAACAGAGTAAAACAATTTCTTTTTTGGGGCATACCTTTGATACCACATACGTTGTCTTTCTGGATAAAATCTGGAATAGATCGATTAATTATAACAAACTTCGTAGGATTAGCGGCAAATGGAATATATTCTATTGCCTTTACTTTTGCAGGAGTTATTAATCTAATGACTTCAGCATTTTTTAATATATACGCACCATATATTTATAATAAATTAACGATAATGGATTCTTGTGAAGAGAAGGAAAAGAAAAGAAATGCAGATCATCTAGTTCGCAATACCTATTATTATGGCCTTTTTGTTTTTACTATTTGTTTGATACTATATTTTCTTCTACCTTTCCTAATAAGACTTTTCTTTAGAGGAGATTATCTTTTATCTATTGCTTTAATGCCATGGGTATATATTATGGTCTTTTTTGGAGGATTATATGCAATGATTTCAAGCGTATTATTTCATAGAAACAAAACTAAACAATTAGGTACTATTACTTTCTCCTTATCGATTTTGCAAGCAGGTTTGTCATATATACTTGTTCGGCATAATGGATTAACGGGTGTTTTACTATCTGGGACCATTGTGTCAATATTGAATTTTTTTCTTGTTTTGTTTTTAGTTAATAAGGAATATAATTTTCAATGGAATCCATTTAGATCTGAGATATTTAATCTAACTAAATTTAAATGAAAATCCTAATTCATTCTTCAATGGCCTTTCCCGCAGCAAGAGGGATTATGTATGATGAAGCAGAAAAGCATGTTAGAGATGGTCATGAAGTATTTTTTCTTTTCTGCGATTCCTTTCTTGATATGTGTTATATTAACCCTGAGGGAAATATGGCAGATTGTATAAATTGTAAAAAAAATTATGATTTTGAGAAAAGAAATCTTTCTCAAAAAATCAATTTTATCTCCTTAGATCGAGAAAGTAAGAAAAAATCATTTCAAAAATATATTACTCACAATTTCTTGTATAAAACAACAGATGAAATAAAAGGATTAAAATATAATGGAATAAATATAGGGCTTGCATGTTTCTCGACTTATGTAACAGCTACAAGGAATATTAATCCTAAAATCGATAATCAGTTCAAACTGTATTTTGATGCATTATTAAATAATTGCATAAATTTTTATAATATAATAAGTTTACTAATTCAAGAGATTAAACCCGATCAAGTAAAATTCTTCAATGGTAGAATGATGGAGAATAGGGTAGTTATGGAGTGTGCACAACAATACAAAATATCATTTGAGGCCATTGAGATGATAAAAGGGGTTAACTCTATTGAAAAAATGAATTACAACAATACCTGGCCATTTGATATGAATTATTATATTAATCTAAGCGATCATCTATGGGAAACAACAAACGTACCTAAGGAAGAAAGAATTAATTTGGGTAAAAGTTTTTTTGAAAGAAAGAAATTAGGTTTATATGTTGGTGATAGTATATATCATAAAGATCCCAATATAAAGTCACTACCGAACAATTGGAATAATACCAGGCGAAATATTATAATATTTAATTCATCAGAAGATGAATATGTTTCAATTAATGCCTCATTCGATACGTTTTTTATCTTTTCATCTCAAATGGAAGCATTAAATAGTATTTTTAAGGAATTTGAGGATAATGACGCATTTCATTTTTATCTTCGTATACATCCAAATTTAAAAAATGTAAGATATAAGTACCATTCAGATCTGTTAAAATTTGAGAACCTAAATAATGTAAGTGTAATTTCCGCTGATAGTGATATAAGTTCTTATGCCTTATTAGAAAATGCCGAGAAAGTAATAGTCTTCGGGTCAACTATTGGAATAGAAGCTGTTTATTGGGGCAAACCAACCATCCTCTTAGGTGAATCACAATATAAAGGTAGTGAGGCCTGTTATATACCTAAATCAAAAAGCGATTTATTTCAACTCATAAGAAAATATTTAAGCCCTAAAAATATTGAGCCAGCTATCAAGTATGGCTATTTTCTCTTAAATGATACTAGAGAAAAGCCTGAGTTTATAGATTTTAATTATAGTTATCGTTCAATTGGAGTTGGAAAGTTTCGTTTTAAAATTGGTCGAAATAATTGGCAAAAGATTATAGGTTCAAGAACATTATATACAATGTTGAGATATTCAACTGATGTAATTATTAGATTAATATTTCGTAAGAAACGATATAACTTACCCGTTGAGGAGGAATAGGTATAAAATGATTATTACAATATATTTTTTTTTCTTGTCTATTCGATATTATAAAACCAAATCGGTGGGTTTGATTATATCAATTCTGTTAATGATTTCTGGTATTGGAGCAATTTTGGTTAATTGTGAGCCGAAAATTGAGACTATGACTGAATTATTAAATCTAATGTACATATTACTAATATTATCCATATTGATTTCTGGATTATCGAAATTTAAGAAAATAACAAAAATCCAGGCTAACAAGACCATTGATAAGGTTGCAAATATTATTATCGTTCTTAGTATCTTCTCTTTATCAATTAATTTATATGCGTTAATCTACACTTATAGTAACTTATTTTCAATCAGTTTTGAACAATTTAAAAATACGGATACGGGAAATGAATTCCAATATACAATTCCAATCAGTCATACTTTATTAACTATAGCAACCTTTATAACTCCACTTTCCTTTTTTTTAATTGGGCTAACTTACTATTATTCCTCAATTAAAAAAACTCGGAAAAGCTTGCTTTGCTTTATACTTTCATTTAACATTACTGTCCAGGGATTTACTATATTTTCCCGTTCATGGATGATAATAAATATATTAGTACTTTTAGTAAGTTTTTTGATAACAATTCGACTGCTTAATTTAAAGAAATTATTACCGGTATTTATATTATTTATTTCTTTACTTGTAGTTCAAAATGTACTAGTAACTGAGATAAATCAGAATAGATTTTCTAATTATTATGTGAGACCGGGCTCATATATAAAGGAACCTATCGCATATTCAGTGGTTGATTATTTATCTATGTGGCAACAAAATTCGATTACTGTTCTAAGTAATTATTATTCCATTGAATCCATTCAATTTGCATCAGCTACAAATCGAATAGGTCCATTTTTAATAAGTTATTTCCAAATTTTAGGTTCTGATAATGTGCCCGCATCAAGATCTCAGATCTGGCCCTACCCATATTATTATACATTTAATGGTCTGGTTACCGACCTGGTTTTTGATTTTGGTTATATTTTTACATTCGTTTTATCTATATTTTATCGCAAATTTTGTTTATCAATATCTCCTACTCACGGAGAAATTAAATTTGAAAATTATGTACTTTTAATAGTACTTATGACAGCTCCTTTATTGTTTTTTAGTAATATTATTTTTGGAATGGTATTTATGAATTTAGCACTAATCTATGCCGTTAGTTTTCGCTTTTATACTAGGAAAAACTCAAACAAAGTGGCTTCCTACAAATTTTTGCAAATAAGTTAATTCAGAAATGGTATTGACGTTGATTAAAAGCTGTATGCTATAAAATAGCAGTATTACAACTATACAAAGAAGTAAAATATTTCATTATCGTCTCAGCAATCACCTAAAAAGTACTATGGCCAGCTTAGGAATCATTTTTTCTATTATTATTCCAACTTTTAATAGAGGTTTTCTATTACAACGATGTTTGGATTCGCTGCTTAATCAAACTTTTAAGGAGTTTGAAGTTATTGTTTGTGATGATGGTTCGACTGATAATACCAAAGAAATTGTCAATTCTTACATTAATATTTTAAATATTAAATATCTTTATGATTCTAACTGGGGAGGGCCAGCTCAGCCACGTAATCGAGGAATTTCTATTGCTAATGGGACATGGATCTGCTTTCTTGATTCTGATGATTGGTTTTTCCCCACTAAATTAGAGGAAATTTTGAATTACGTTAACGCGTACGATTTCATATACCATGATTTAGAGGCTTATTCAAAACATGGAAAAAAATCGCATGTAATAAAGAGTAGACAATTAGAAGGTAATATAACAAAAGATTTGTTGTTAAATGGCGGCCTTCCAAACTCAAGTGTTTGTATTAAAACCGAATTATTAAAAAATATTAATGGATTTTGCGAAGATAAAAAATTAATTGCTGTTGAAGATCTTGATTGCTGGATAAGAATAGGAGAAATTACCTCAAAATTCAAATATATCCACAAAAGTCTGGGAGCGTATTATTTCGGTGAAAATTTTTCCATTTCAAATAAACAAAATGAAAGACTCGAAACATTAGTAATTAAACATCTTCACAAATTATCAAGCAGAGATCAAAAATTAGCCATAAAGACACTTTATTATAATCAGGCACAGACTTGCCATCGAATATGTTTGTTCAAACAGGCACGTTCTCTATATTTAAAATCATTCTCAAATTACTTTTTAATCAGGAATTTAAAAATAGTATTACGATATTTTCAAACACTGATTGGAATTTTTTTTTAACTTAAAATAACATTACTCAAGATTCGAAGGTTACGACATACTAATAATAATTGAATTTAAATGTTGCTAAAGAATGTATATCAATCCCCTTAAACTTCGGCATATATCCATATTAAGGAAGTTGTATTTACCTCATAGATCCATATAAAAGATTAGAATATGCTTGATAATTTTTTTCCCTGCCTGATTTTTCCACTTTAGATTGGTAGTGAAAACGGGGAGGCCTCACAGGTTAAAAGTGTCTAATTTTGTATGGCTCAAAAAATTGGGAAACTTACATTCGGAGATTCAATCAATTTTTTCTACTATTGAACTGATCAGGTCTTATGACATATTGAGAAGTATCATGTTCTGTTATTTTCTAAAACTAAAAAACAGACGCTTTTCTCTTTTGGCTTTAGTTCATCAATGTTATTTCCGAACCCATAGTTGTAAAAATTAGTAGCTAATTTTTTACCGAAATTTTTAGAATTAAATAATGAATGTTATCAATATTGTTGACAATATTAAACAAGTGAACCTAGGAGTTTGGAGTGCAGCTATTGCAACAGCCAAAGACCTGAGTCGTTTTGGAGTGAATTCTGAAATTTGGGCACCTTCATCAGAAACGGCTCCATCTTTAGATTCATGCAAATTAAGACCTCTAAGTAATATTAAGATTAAAGACATTTCAAAAAAGATTGTTAAATATTTTGATAAAAGTGATACAATAATTATTAGTCATGGATGTTGGAAATTTCCTACAAAATTAGGAGCAAGTTTGCAAAAAATTGGTTATAAGTGGATTGCCGTTCCTCAGGGAATGTTGGAACCCTATTGTATGAAACATCACAGAATAAAGAAATTGCTTTACTATCAGTTATTAGAAAAGCATTTATTACTAAAAGCTGATTTGATAAGGGCAGTAAGTACTCCAGAACAAAATAATCTTAAACAATCTTTCCATCGTGTTCAATTAATTCCTAATGGTATAAAAGAGAATAAGAAATCCCCTAAATTGTGGAATAAGCCTTTTAACTTCCTATTTCTAGCGCGATTACATTATAAAAAAGGAATAGTACCTTTAGTCGAAGCTTGGGGTAAATCGAATCTTAATAACGCCCCGGATTATAATTTAATTATTGCAGGGCCTGATAATGGCGAGTTAGAAAAGATGAAAGTAGCAATTATAAAAGCTAAATCTAATAATATAATATTTGTTGGGCCACAATATGGGTCAGAAAAAGAGAAATTACTATCAGATTCTCATTTTTATATTTTACCCTCGTTTAGTGAAGGATTTCCGACATCCGTGTTAGAAGGCATGCAAAATGGTCTAATTCCATTAATAACAGATGGATGTAATTTTCCTGAGGCTTTTGAAAATTCCCAAGCAATAAAAATAAGTCCAAATATTGAAGATATTATTCAGGGTCTTTTACAGGTTAGTAGGTTCAATGAGGAAGAATTGAAAATATTTAGTAATGAAGTCGTTCATTTTGTAAATAAAAACTATTCACTTGCCTCAATTGCGGAAATCCAATATAATTCATATAAGAGTTTATTAGGCTTGTAAATTTTTAAGAGAGTGCCTTTCTAAATTAGTTCAATTTTACTTTAGCGAAGTTTTTCCAAACAAATTTAAATATTTTGGTACTTGATTCAATAATCAAAATAAATTCCTCAAGTGTTCATAAGTTCCTGAATACTTTAATATTGCAATAATTCCTGATTATCGATAAAGTCTAAAAGTGTTGCTTTTTCTTAAAATTTACTCCTCATGAATAATTCAATTGTGGTAACATATCAAAATCTTAAGGATTATAGGAATAATTCCAAATGTGAGAAATCTAAATTCTTTATACAGCTTTATCGCATAATTTATTTAATTTTAATTAGACCTACCCCGAAATATTTTTATTCTTGGCGCTGCATTATTTATAGGTTATTTGGTGCGAAGATTGGAAAAAAGGTGAGAATAGCACCAAGCGCAAAATTTCTTCATCCATGGAACATTGAGATTGGCAATTATTGTTGGATTGGTGACAATGTTGAATTATATAGTGGTGATAAAATAATAATCGGAAATAATGTTGCGTTTGCATTCAACATCTTTGTTGCTACTGCAGCTCACGATATCTACAATACTAGTTTTGACACCATAAGCAAACCTGTTATTATAAAAGACGAGGTCTGGATCTCCAGCAATGTATTTATTAATATGGGTGTAACTATTGGTAAAGGAGTAGTAGTTGGTTCAGGTAGTGTGGTAACAAAGAATTTGCCCGAGGGATACATTTGCGTGGGGAATCCTTCAAAACCTATTAAAAAAAGAAAATAATAATATTTGCTAGATGTCAAATCAAAAAATTATTGTTACCGGCGGTTCAGGGTTCATTGGGACGAACTTAATAGACTTCTATATCAACAATAATATTAATGTGCGTAACTTAGACCATCTTCCTCCAAAGAAAAAAGAACATTTTCAATACTGGGTAAATGTAGATATAACTAATTATTCTGAATTAGAGAAGGAGATATTGGCAATTAATCCTGATTACGTTATTCACCTCGCTGCAAGAACTGATCTAGATGGGAAGAAACTTGTTGATTATTCAGCTAATATAGTTGGGGTTAAAAATTTAGTTAGTGTACTTAAAAAAATAACAAATTTAAAAAGAGTAATTTTTACTTCATCTCAATTAGTTTGTTATGGGAGACAACCAAAGGACGACAATGATTTCAATACAATAAATCACTACGGAGAGAGTAAACGTCTCGGAGAATTGATTATTCGCAATGATTCTGAGATTTCCTTTGAGTGGATAATTATTCGGCCTACATCAATTTGGGGCCCTTGGTTCAAAATTCCTTATCGAACTTTTTTTGATTTAATTCTTGCTCATAAATATTTTCACATCGGCAATTATAAATGTCATAAGACGTATGGTTATATTGGCAACACGATTTATCAAATAAATAAAATTATTTATGCACCATATGATACGGTTAAACAAAAGGTGTTTTACATTGGTGATGATCCCCCATATAGTATAGAACAGTGGGCTAACGAAATAGCAAACGAGATTGGCTCAACAGTATATAGGCTTCCTTTCATAATATTTAAAATGTTGGCATTATTTGGTGATGTACTGAAATGTATAGGAGTTAGTTTCCCAATGACAAGCTATCGACTTTACAATTTGACCAATAATAATTTATGTAATGTAAGTAGTATCATGACTCTTGCACCTAATCTGCCTTTTTCGCGGGTGGAAGGTGTTAAGCAAACATTAAAATGGATAAATAATCCAAAATGAAGGTGTCAATCATAACGGTCGCATATGAAAGTGAGAAAACAATAGGCGATGCGATTGAGTCTGTTTTAAACCAAACATATCCGGATATTGAATATATTATAGTTGATGGATCATCAAAGGATGGTACAATTTCAATTATTAAAAAATATGAATCTCAGTTTAATGGTAGAATGCATTGGATTAGTGAGCCGGATGAAGGTATCTATTATGCAATGAACAAGGGTATTTTCTTGTCCTCTGGAGACCTCATTGGTTTATTAAACTCCGATGATCTATATATAGACTCAAATGCTGTATCAAAAATTGTTTCAAAAATTAAAAATGATAATGCTGATTGCTGTTATGCCAATGTCATGCGCGTTGACATTAATGACACTAATAAAGTTATTAGGATTGCTAGAAATCCGTTTGTAAATGGACATGTTTTATACAACAAAAGAATTAGCAAACACAATTTAGAATTTGAAATGACATACAGGGGTTGGCATCCAAATCATCCAACTTTTTTTATAAAAAAAGAATTCTATGAAAAATATGGCCTTTTCAATACAAAATATAGAATTGAAGCTGATTTTGATTTAATGTTTCGGTTTATTGTAATAAAGAATGCTAAGTTAACTTTTCTTGACTCGAATATATTAAAAATGAGAGAAGGTGGAGCTAGTACAGTTTCTATCAAGCAATATTTTTCAAATGTCTTAAATTGCATTGCAATTATAAGAGACTATGGATATGATATTAACAAACTCAATTATTTTTGGCATAGATTAAGATTCAAAATTGGTCAATTTTCATTTTCCAATTTTTTTGTAACATTTGTAAAAAAAACCTAATTTATTTTGCTTTTTGTATCAAACAGAATAGCATTTTATTTGTAAATAATTAATGCAATGCTAACATTCAACATTTTTTAGTTTTTTGTGAACCAACAGTTAAAATTAAATTTATGAAAAAAAATGAATTCATTACACTGCTCTCTGAAGAATTAGAAATTTCTAGTTTAACTTTGTCTGAAAATACCTTATGGGCAAATGTAAAAGAGTATGATTCAATGGCTGTTATGACTATTATGGCTATTTGCGAAGAGCATTTTAATAAAAAATTTACCGCAATAGAGATCGCAAAAATGAAAACAGTGCAAAATCTTATTGAAGCTCTTGGTTTATAAATATAGCACCCTTATGCTATTTTATTATAGTCCCTCCACAGATCCTGCTTACAATCTAGCACTAGAGCACTATTTCATGATTTCTAACTTTCCAGATTTGTGCTTTTTATATCAAAATCAACAAACAGTAATATGTGGTAGATTTCAAAATCTAAATGCAGAAATAAATCATAAGTCTATTTTGCAAAATAAAATAAGACTAATGAGAAGAATTTCTGGCGGTGGAACTGTATATCATGATATGGGCAATTTAAATTATTCATTTATATGTACACGTCATGAAGGATTAAACTATTTTGATTATTTCAATATAATTCTAATAGAAACCTTTGGATTATTAGGATTAACTGATCTTCGCACAAATTTCAATAACATATTTTGCAAAGGTTATAAAATATCTGGGACAGCTCAGTACAAATCAAAGTTGAAAATTCTTCATCATGGTACCTTATTAATAGATTCAGATTTAAATCTATTAAATGATGCTTTAAAATTAAATCCAAATTACATATCAAGGTCAACCAGATCAATTCAATCAAAAACAGCAAATATTTCATATTTTCTCAAAGAATCTTCAACATCAAAAATAATTCCCCTCTTTTTATCTGCGCTAAATGAAACAATTGGTTTAAATGAAAAATTAATACTTAATGATACCGATAATCAACATATTAATGAATTTGTTTTGATTTATAAATCAGATCGATGGGTTTATGGTAATTCCCCTTACTATATTTTTTCAAACATTAAAGACGAAAGGAATCATGCGTTTCTTAAAGTTCGTAAAGGAATTATAGAACATGCGGAGATAAAATCTTCTAATAATCCTCTACTTGAAAAATTTTCATTGATCGGGAAATATCATAAATATGACTCCATGGTAGATTTTCTAATAACACGATCAAATAATTGTTCAGAAATATCTCATAATTCTGAAGAGATTAATTTACTTTTTAATTAGTTTGTATGGAATATGCATCATATATACAATCACTTAGGTCCTCTTTAGCGGAATTACTAAATCAGGAGGATGTATTTCTCATTGGCGAAGACATACATGAACCATATGGGGGTGCGTTTAAAGTAACCAAGGGATTATCCGATACGAACCCCAATAAGTTAATATCAACTCCGATGTCTGAACAAGGGTTTACAGGCTTTGGAGTCGGAATGGCACTTGGAGGTTTGAAAACAATTGTAGAGATTATGTTTGGAGATTTTGTTACCTTATCACTTGACCAAATTCTAAACCACGCTTCAAAATTTTGCTGGGGATTTGATAAAAAAATGCATTTAGTCGTCCGAACACCTATGGGAGGTTATCGTGGATATGGTGCTACACATTCACAAAGTCTTGAAAAAATATATTTTGGATTACCTAACATTCATGTCATTGCACCTTCAATTGTCGATGATCCTGGAATTCTGCTATCGAAATCACTTATGGTTGGAAAACCAGTATTATTCATTGAAAATAAGCTGGATTATACACGAAAAATGTTCAAATTTTCAAAAGATTATAATTGTTACAATATTGAAAAGAGAGGAGATGATTCTTTCCCTTTAACATCAATTAGTTTTAAGGGAGAAAAAAGTGAACCTTTAACTATTATTACATATGGTGGAATGGTTGCTCCTTCTATTGACCTCCAATACAAATTATATGTAAATGATGAAATAGCAATACGAATAATTTGCGTTTGTTCTTTGAGTCCATTAGATTTTGATAATCTTTTCGTAATGGTCAAAGATGATAACTTCATTATAACTATAGAAGAAGGGCATATTCCCTCTGGGTTTGGCGATAGTGTTCTATCTCAATTATTTCAGCGTGGATTTAACAAAAAGGCATTAACAATTGGAGCGAAGAATGAAGTTATTGGTGCCGCTGAAGCATATGAAAATTGGGTTTTACCTGATTTTGCAATTATTGAAAATTTAATTAAAGAAAGAACTTCATAAAATGGAATTTCTAGAACGCATTTATTTTAAATCTTTACTTATCCGTCAAGTTGAAGATACTCTTGAAAATTTATTCACAAAAGGTGCACTTCGTGGGACAGTTCATGGATGTATTGGCCAAGAAGGAGTTCCTGTTATACTTAGTGAATTGATAGATGTCAAAATTGATTATCTATGTGGGGGCCACCGCAGCCATGGGTTAGCATTAGCAGTATCAAACAATGTCCCAGGGTTGATTGGAGAATTAATGGGTAAAGAATGCGGTTATGCACATGGTAAAGGAGGCAGCCAACATATTTTAATTAACAATTTTTTTACAAACGGTTTAACAGGAGGCATGGTCCCAGTAGCAACAGGGCTTGCATTTGTACAAAAACTAAAGAAAGACAAATCGATATCTGTAGTTAATTTTGGAGATGGTGCAATGAATGAAGGCTATGTAATGGAATCTTTTAACTTGGCATCGATAAAAAACTTACCAATATTATTTATTTTAGAAAACAATGGTTATGCAATGAGTTCTTCGGTAAATGAAATGTCAGCTGGTTCCTTTAAGAACCGTATCGAATCTTTCGATATACCATTTCATCAGGTCAAATTGGTTGATTTTTTACCAGCTTATCAACTCACAGAAAAGATTGTCAACTATGTCAGAGATTCGCGAAGTCCAGCATTTATTGAATTTATAACCCATCGGTTTTCTGGACATTCTAAAAGTGATAAACGTGAATATATTTCACGTGAGATCGATGAATTTTGGCTTATAAATGATTACCTTAAAAAAATAGAAAGTGAACTTTCAGAAAACAAAGTCTCTGAAATTAAAAATAGTATAGCGCAAATAATTACAATGTCGATGAAAATGGCTGAAGAATCCATTTGCTCCGCACCTGAAATTTATTAAAAAAAGTAATCACTATGGAATATAAAGATCTTATTATCCCACAAATTGATGTAAACGATAATAAAGTAACCATTGAAAACCTTCGCTTTAAGAATATGGATTATGTAGAAATAGGAGATATTCTATATACTGTATCAACAGCGAAGTCGGTGGATGATTATTTTTGTGATTACGCAGGTTATATTGTTTTCTTGGTTACAGATGGGGGGGAGGTCGCAATAGGCAAAAGCGTTGGAATGATTTTCAAACATATTGAAGATGCGGAAAAAAATTTGATTGAAATGTCGGTGAATGAAGAAGTGATTCCGTTGCACATCTCAAAAAAAGCATGGGAATATGCTAAAGAAATCGGATTTGATACCTCGTTGATAATAAAAGAAGGGATAATAAAGATAAAAGACATAGATGATTTTATAAAAACTCATTCTTTATGAATATTTCTTGTATTAAAAATTTAAAAATAGAGGCAATAGGGGCTTGTGTCCCATCAAATATTGTCGAAAACAGACAATTTGCAAAAGAGCACTTCTCTGATGATCTGGAAAACACGATTAAAGCGCTTGGCATTGACCAGCGTCACATATGTAGAAGTGATAAATCTACTGCTTTAGATTTGAGTATTGAAGCTGCGAAAAATTTGTTTACCAACACTAGCATTAATCCTTCAGAGATTGGAGGAATCGTCTTCGTAACACTTACTCCCGATAACCTAATGCCCAATAATGCCAGTCTTGCTCAACATTTGTTGAACCTTCCCCAATCGATCCCTGCCTTTGACATCAATCACGCATGTTCCGGATATGTGTATGGACTATGGATATCCTCTTTAATGGCTCAAAATATAAATAAAAAGGTTCTATTGTTAGATGGTGACACAAATTCTAAATATGTTTCACCTTGGGATAAATCAACTGGGTTATTGTTTGGAGATGCAGGATCAGCAACTATTGTATCTTGCAGTGATGAGCCTTCGGAATGGTTTTTTACCTTTGAAACAGATGGTTCAAATCGGGACGCACTAATAATCCCAGGTATTGGATTTAGGCATTTGTTGACTCCTGAAAGTCTTAAATATATGTCTTATGAAGACGGAAGTCGAAGAAGGTTTATTGATATGTATATGAAAGGTGAGGATGTTTTTGGCTATGTTGTAACAAAAGTACCCAAAATAATTAATAGTTTTCTTGAGGAATTAGAATTGTCCTCAGAGGAGTTCGATTTTCTTTTATTACACCAAGCAAATGCTTTCATGTTACGCAAACTTGCAAGAAAAATCAACTTTAATTCAGAGAAAATGCCAATTTCAATAAACAAATTTGGTAACACCAGTTCAGTATCTATACCGTTGAATATTTGTTCTGAAATTAGTAATAAACTCTCCCAACCCTCAAAGGCACTTCTGGTGGGAATGGGTGCGGGTCTTTCAACTGGCGCAGCAGTAATACAATTAGGACCAACTTATTGTTCGGGAGTTAAAGAAATTGATATTTAATTGTTATGAATCTTTCAGGGAAAACTATTGTAGTAACAGGTGCATCTTCTGGCATTGGCTCAATGATTTCTCGCAAAATAGCAGAGTCAGGTGGGACCACTATTCTCTTTGGTCGAGACCAAACACGGTTAGAATCAGTTTATAAGTCATTACAGAATAGCGGGCATTTGTACTATTCTACTGATATAACTAATTCTGATAACCTTGAAGGAATTATTGCAGATGCAGTTTCCAAAACTGGAAAAATTTCGGGTTTTGTTCATAGCGCTGGCATTCAATTGACACTCCCCTTCCGGAGTACAAAACTCAAATCTTTCCAAGAAATCTTTGCAATAAATGTTTTTGCTGGATTTGAGATGGCAAGGGTTATATCAAAGAACAACAATTTAAACACAGATCAAGGGACTTCGTTTGTTTTTATTAGTTCCATGAAAGCGAATATCGGAGAAGCAGGCAATGTTGCTTATTGTGCAAGTAAATCTGCCTTAATCTCAGGTAGCAAAGCCATTGCGATAGAATTAGCAAATAAAAAAGTCAGAAGTAATTGTATTTTGCCAGGTTTTGTAAAAACTGAAATGACGGACAACTTCTTGAATAATCGAGAACCAGAAATTCTTTCCCAAATAATAAAAAAGCATCCGTTAGGATTAGGTTCAACCGTTGATATTGCAAATTTGGCTGTTTTTCTACTATCGGATTTATCCTCTTGGATTACAGGTACTGAAATCGTAATTGACGGCGGATATACCGCTCAATAATGTGTAAAATATTGACACCTGAAAGCAATTCAATACCACCATAATTAATGAAATTGGTTACTTTAAAATCGACTGAACTTACGGATCCTCTATGGTATTCATTTACTCATAGTTTTAACAATATCTTTAATATGGATTTCTCCGTCGATTATTTTCACCAGAAATATTTTAGGACTATTAAAGGCTATTCCTATCATTCCATGTATGTAAATGAACAAAATGAAGTGATTGGAAACTGTACCATCATTCCTGTTGAATATTTTCTCGGAGACAGAAAAACACTTTTTGGCTTAAGCGTTGATATATTCATCCATGAGAGTTATCGTAATAACGCATTGGCATTATTTGAGTTATATACGAATATTAAAACATTAATAGCGCTTGATAATGTTCAGCTTGTCATGGGTGTACCAAATATTAACGCATATAATTATTGGAAACACTTCATAGGATGGAAAGATATCGGCGAAATTTCTTATTATGGACTTCCAATTAGAATTGGCAATATTTCTAACTTTTCCAGATATGCAAATTTTATTTCATTACTAATTTCTTTTTCATGGCTTTATACAGCAGGTCTGGTAAATAGCGTTTTAAATTTTAAGAAAAAAAAGGTATTTATTTACATTAACAGAAATAATGTCGTTATAGAAGAACAACGTTACAATGCTGTGCATCATAGTGTTATTCTTAAAAATAAAACTAAGTTTTTCTATAGAATTTCGAATGAAAAAGGTACTATTACTGCATATTTAATTGACTTTTATAATTCACATAAAGTTCAAACATCCCGTTCACTGTTTCAAGCTGTTTCATATATTATTTCTCACGAAAAAATTGATTTGGTTGTTTACATTGGTCAATTAAAATTGTTCCAATGGATTCTTTTTAAAATACCAAAAAAACTCGTACCTAAAAATCTTTATTTAATGGCTGAGAACATCAACCTACAAGTTAATGATATTCAGTTATTTAATATTAAACATTGGGACTTTGGATTGTTAAATTTCGATGTAAGATGATATGAAAATACTTACATTTGACATAGAGGATTGGTATAATTGTGACTTTATTTCTAGCGAATTCAACTGGGATAATTATGAAGTTCGTATATATGAAGGCGTGGCATTAATTCTTTCTGAATTGGCAACCCAAAATTTAAAAGCAACCTTTTTTTGCCTTGGGTGGATTGCTGAAAGGCATCCAAATATTATCCGATGGATACATGCCCAAGGACACCATATCGGTTGCCATTCCTATCAGCATGAGTTAGCCTTCAGATTTGATCGAGAGGCATTCAAACAGGATACAGAAAAATCCAAGAAACTCATTGAGGATCTCATAGGAGAATCGATTAATGCTTTTCGTGCTCCCGGTTTTTCCATTACTAAAAAAAACACATGGGCACTGGAAGTATTAACCGAATTGGGATTTGAATATGATTGTTCCATATTACCCGCCAGACATGATTATGGCGGTTTTGCAAGTTATGGCAAAGCTGAACCTGCTTTGCTTAATATGCACAATGGCAGTCAGATAAAGGAGTTTCCCATAAATATTCAAAGTGTGCTTGGTAAGAATCTTGTTTTTTCTGGCGGTGGCTTCTTTCGCCTTTTCCCTTACTGGCTTATCAAACATTGGACTGCACAGTCAATGTACATGATGACCTATTTCCATACCCGCGATTTTGATCCTGATCAACCCATGATTGATTCCCTCCCTCTGATGCGTAAGTTTAAATCATACGTGGGTTTGTCCACCTCATTTGCCAAATTCCAAAAACTTTTGAATGATTTTGATTTTGTGAGCGTTGAAGAAGCAAATAAGATGATTGACTGGAATACAACAAGGGTGATTGAACTCTGAAACCTCTGAACTTGACATGAATTTACTTATCACTGGAGTGCATGGTTTTATTGGGAATAATCTGGTAGATTCACTGATGGATCAGCATACCATTTATGGTTTGGACATTCTAAAAACATACAAAAAGGGAATCGAAAAAACATTCAATTGGAATGAGTTGGATGCAATCCCAATGTTAGATACCGTTATCCATCTGGCTGGGAAAGCTCATGACATAAAGAAACAGAGTAATTCTCAGGATTACTTTGACATCAATACGGGGTTGACTAAGCAGATTTTTGACTGGTTTTTATTAACGGATGCGAAGAAGTTTATCTTTTTTAGCTCGGTTAAAGCAGCTGCAGAAAGTGTTAAGGAAAATGTATTGACAGAGGAGGTCAGCCCTTCACCAAAAGGTCCGTATGGCGAAAGTAAACTGGCGGCTGAGAAATATATCTTGCAGCATGCAACGCCCAATAAACAAGTCTACATTCTTCGGCCCTGCATGATTCATGGACCAGGCAATAAAGGGAACCTGAATCTTCTATTTAAATTGCAACAAAAAGGGCTTCCCTGGCCGTTAGGGGCTTTTGATAATAGCCGGTCATTTTGCGCAATTGATAATATAATATTTGTTGTGCAACAACTGCTCGGTCACGAAATTGAATCAGGAGTTTATCAAGTTGCCGATGATGAGGCATCATCCACCAATGATATAATAAAATTGTTGGCATTGTCACAAAATAAGAAAGCAAGGATCTGGAATATTCCGGTTACTTTAATGAAATTCATTGCACAACTTGGAGATTTATTACATCTTCCTTTGAATAGTCGGCGATTGAAGAAGCTAACAGAGTCATATATAGTTTCCAACCGAAAAATTAAGCAAGTGTTAAATATTGACAAAATGCCGGTCAGAGCAATGGATGGTTTAATGAAAACGTTTAACTCTTTTGAAAATAATTGATGGTTTATGCAATATAATATAGATATTGACTCATTTATTCGGAATCATGTAACTTGCCGAAATGAAAGCCTGTTGGCAAAAGATTTCAAGAAACATGAAGGCCAACTAAACTCCAGAATCAATAATAAAACGGTTTTGGTAATTGGGGGTGCCGGGACGATTGGCTCTTCTTATATTAAAGCTATTTTAAAATTCAAAATAAAAAAACTGGTTGTTGTTGATATCAACGAGAACGGCCTGACTGAGTTGGTTCGTGATGTAAGAAGTTCGATAGGGTATCAAATTCCAGAGGATTTTATAACCTACCCAGTAAACTTCGGGGATACTGTTTTTGAGAAAATATTCCGGCATCATGGGCCTTTCGAAATTGTGGCCAATTTTGCTGCACACAAACATGTGCGCAGCGAAAAGGATGTTTTCTCAATTGAAGCCATGATTGAGAACAATGTTCTTAGAGCAAGGAAATTACTCGACTTATTGCTGGAATCACCTCCAGAACATTTTTTCTGTGTATCTACTGATAAAGCGGCCAATCCGGTAAACATAATGGGTGCCAGCAAAAAGTTGATGGAAGAGTTAATAATGGCATATTCTGATAAACTACCTATAAAAACAGCCCGGTTTGCCAATGTTGCTTTTTCCAATGGCAGTCTTCCACTCGGCTTTTTAGAGCGATTACAGAAAAAACAACCCTGGTCATGTCCAAAAGGCATCCGACGATTCTTTGTTTCGCCACAGGAATCTGGTGAATTATGCCTGATGGCCTCCATTATGGGAGAATCAGGAGACATCTTTTTTCCAAAGCTAGATGATAAGAAGGACATGATTCCATTTTATAAAATTGTTGTTGACCTGCTTACCACCCTTGGACTTGAACCCGATATATGCCAAAGTGAGGAGGAGGCAAAGGAAAAAGCCTTCCATCTAACCAAATCATCCACATCATATCCGGTATATTTCTTTGGGTCTGCTACATCCGGCGAAAAATCCTATGAAGAATTTTTTACTGAAAATGAGGAGGTTGATAATGGCTCATTTATTAACCTCGGCGTGGTGAAAAATTCAAGAAAACGAAGTATTCATGAGATTGATTTGATCTTTGATCAATTAAGACATTTATTTGAATCAAAAGAAATTACTAAATCTGAAATTGTCGAAATACTCAAAGAATATCTTCCTAACTTTTCCCACATTGAAAAGGGAAAAGGCCTGGATTCACAAATGTAGTGCTATCATTTAAAAATAATTTCATGTATAAATATTACTTTAAACGAATTATTGATTTTTCCTTGGCACTAATCGCTTTAATAATTCTATCTCCATTATTGATTCCAGTATGTTTTGGACTGCTGTTAACTGGTGAACACTATGTGTTTTATTTTCAAAAACGTATTGGATTTAAAAACAAGCCATTCAACATTTGGAAATTTGCAACTATGTTAAAGGACAGTCCAAATCTTAAGGGTGGCTTACATACCACCCTAAAAGACCCCAGAATATTGCCAATGGGGGAATTCCTAAGAAAGACCAAATTAAATGAGGTTCCTCAAATTATCAATATTCTCAAAGGAGATATGAGCATCATTGGACCACGACCTCTGGTAGATAAAACATTTGAACCATACCCTGATCACGTTAAAGCGACCATTTATAATGTCAAACCTGGTCTGACTGGAATAGGATCAATTGTGTTCCATCATGAGGAAAAACTATACTGCAATACAACACTAACACCACAGGCATTTCATGCCCAGTATATACAACCATATAAAGGAGAATTGGAACTATGGTATCAGAAACATCTCACTTTTTTGACTGATTTAATACTGTTTTTTCTTACTATTCAGGTTGTTTTTGCGCCTGAAAAAGACCTGGTTCACAAAATATTTAAAGATTTACCGCCAATACCAGAAATATTGAAATAGTTTGTCCAAAGTGGGAATATTTTTCTTCCTATAATGGATTTATAAAAATGTTATGATAGATTTAAAAAGACATTTGCAATCCTCTTATACAACAATTAGAAACAGACATTTTCTGAAATTTATTTTCAAACTAGGCTTACTTACAATGCCAGCTTTTATCTTTTTTTCATTGCTTAGGAGTAGTTCAGAAATCCAGTTATCTCTAAGCGAATCATTCCCAATATATCACCTTGGTAAATTAATTATGATTTCGGCACAAAAGATGCTTTCAATTATCGGATATCAATCAACTCTTGTTTTTGACAAAAACATTTATCATTATGGCGTTTTCTCATTACAAATTCCAGGAGGGATTCAAACCTTCATTGGTTTTTCCTGCCTGGGACTGGGTGTGATGTGGGTTTTCACTTCACTCATCGTCGCCTGGCCAGGCAGGGTCAAAATTAAGCTTCCGTACATTCTATCCGGGCTTTTTACCATTTTCATTTTAAATGTCATGCGGATGACTTACTTGACCTGGATCGGAAGAGATGGTACAAACTTTACTACTAAAACATATTCCCTTTTAGGAATTGGCCCCTACGATCACCACGACCTCTTCAATTTTTTCATCTACATTGTAATATTCCTGCTATTTATCCTTTGGATTGAGGTCTTCTCAAAAATAAAACCAAAGCAAAGTGAAAGTCCTCATTAATAAGTAACAATCAAGAATATTTTCCAGTGTATTCCTTGATTCTCCGTAATTCTCTATTGAAAAACAACATCAACTGATACCCATCCTGCGAACGCTTCACCTCCCCGCACGAATGAGTCCCTTTACCTCCTCCTCTGTGAAGAACTTCATCTCAAGAATCTCCCCCCTCTCTCCAAGTTTAACCACAGGCATTCCCACAATTTAACAAGTAAAAACATACCACTTTTCGGTAATCAGTCCCGGCAAAGGGTAAAAAGAAACCGGGCTTTTCCAGTCTGATTCCATCAGTTCCCTCTCCTCCAAAAGCTCTCCTTTCACGGTCATAAGCGGCTCTTGTGTTTTTGCCGTTCACAAAACTCATTTGATTAATTCATTCAAAATATTCCAATGCCTTTTGGTTTGTTTTTTTATCTTGTTGTTAACCATTCTATTTGATGCCTTGTAAGCATACGTTAGAAAGTTACCATAATTGTATGAATCGGAATTTTCATATTTCTTTTCTGAATCATTCCAAACTCGTCCTCTAGTGCGTCTTGCTCCTTTGTAAGAGAATTTTTTAAAGATCCGTCTTTTAAAAATCTGTCCTCTGTTCTTATTCTGGATCTTATTTGCGTGATATATTGACCTGCGAATATATTTTTTCATCTTTCTGTAATAACTCGAAAGACTTCCGGATTTAAGTAAAACATGCTCTCCGTCAAATTCAAATCCTAAATATATTAAGTTTTTATTCCAATTAATAACCTCTCCAAACTGTTGACCACAAATCAGTTTTTCTTTTTCTCTTTTGAAATGAAATACTTGGACCTTGGTTGGCTGAATATTTAACTTGATTTTTTCTATTTCAGCATAAACTAATTTACTTAATTCATTTCACTAGCGTTGCGTTATAGTTAAAACAATATCAATTGATTACGATTTTGTTCTTTGACATCTTGATAATTTTCGTTTGAAAAGAGTATTTTCATTGGTGTTCGATCAAAGGCTGAAAGGCTTACCAGTTGCAGGATTTCGTATAATGTTTGTGTCAAAACGAACCTTTTTTTAGCAATGATTACGAGAACATAAGTTGCGATAGCGATCCAAACCTGCGTTTTTACTGCGTTTTCACTGTGTCCCCAAAATGTTTGAATTTTGAGATGCTGTTTTATCCATTTGAAAAATATCTCAATACCCCAGCGATTCCTATATAAAGCGGCGATTGTGAGAGCAGCTAATTTGAAATTGTTTGTAAGAAAAATAAGAGTGTTCCCAGTTTCAGCATCAAAATACCGTATTCTTCTTAAAAGTTCTGGATACTTTTTTGATGTCGAAGTGCCAGTAAGGACAATGGTTTGATCACAAATTACCCCTGTCTCTTTTTTCGTTATTTTTCGTTTAATCACCCGATACTTCATATTATCTTTAGCTGTAACAACAAAGTTGGTTCTTTCGCCTGCAAGCCGCCTCAGTCGTGCAAAATCGATGTATGCTTTATCCATTACTAAATAGCTGCCTGCTGGGAAGGAAATGTAGTCTAATGTATTTACCTCGTGAACTGAACCATCTGTGATGAAAATGTATTCTGGTATTGCGGTTTTTAAATCAAGGAGGGTGTGAAGTTTAATGGCTCCTTTCTTTTTCCTAAACTTAGCCCACCAGAAGACATCCAAACAAAGATCAACGACTGTTGCATCAAGCGCATATATTTTGCCTTTGAGCTTTACATCCAACAAATTATCGTTTTTGCACAAATCCCGTGCATATTCAATAAGTTTGAGAGCAAAATCCCGAAAAATCCGCCAGTCGCGACTTTCATTGGCTCTGGATATGGCCGATTTACTGAAAGGGTGGCCAATCCCTAGATGGTAGAGCTTATCCTTATGAAGTTTTAGGCAAAGGGTTGTATCGGAAAGACTTTCACGGTGTGTCAATTGACCAAAAGCCATGCATAAAAACTGTTTCCAGCAGGTTAGACCCCTGTTTTTGTAATCACCATTATACCGTCTTACACAATATTTGAAGGTATCCCATGGACCAAACTCCATCAATTGTCCGAAAATCATCTTTCCTTGACTCATCCTGGTTTTTGCACAAAGGAAAGCAAAACCAGATTCTAATCTCGGATCGATAAAAACCTCAGCAAACGAAGATATATCAAGCCTTTCAAAGAACATTTAACAAAAACAACGCAACGCTACTGAATTCATTTTTGTATTTTACAGGACAAACAACCACTATGTCATCTGAATACCTCCTGTAAATACCTCCTATTTTAGTAACAAATCCATTAATCTCCTGATCGAAATTAAGCAAGTAAATGTTTGCTAAAACAGAACTTATGGGAGAACCTTGCGGGATACCAAAATCTCGGTAAATCACATTTCCATCTTTGTCAAGTCTTGTTTTTGATGGCTGTAATAATTTGCCTTTGACTTTGAAAAAATCCTCTTTCGTGCAAAAGGCAATTGCACTCTGATTTCTTAGAAAACTAATCTTATCAACTGGCTTCTGCTTAATTGCAAGTCGCTCACCAAACTTGCTTTTCTTTCTTGTGTAAATCCCGTCCTTGAACTCCTCAAAAATATCAACAATGTCAATGTGGCTATACCGGGTTATATTCTTGAATACATTGAAATGGTCAGGAGGTAACTTTTCAGAATCTAATATTACAGCCCAAAGGTCGAGAAGTTTCTTATGATTCAGATTGTCGAAAAAACTAGTTATGTCGAAGGCAATTACATTGAATTCTTCTTGCTTGCAATTAAGAATAAATTTGAAAACATCATTGGCAAAATCAATATTGCACTTGTTTGGACCATTTGGGCTATCAGGATTAACAGGAATAGACCGATAAGCGTTTACAACATTGCCAAGATTATAGGTAGTACTCTTGATTTTTATTTCATACTTTTCAGAAAGCATTTTGGCATAGTAACTGTAGATCAGAGAATCCAAGTGACTGGCATAAAAGAGCTCTCTTTTTTTTTCACCACACTTTCTTAAAACCCTCTTCCCTTTTTTATACGCTTCATTGAGGGCCCCATTCTCGGGCAGGTAGTCTTTTCTAAATCTCTTAACTCGCGATGTTTTGTGAATGAATGGCAGAAATGCATGCTTAGCAATTGACTCTGGATTAATTATATATTTTTCAATCCATTTGTAACGGTCATGAGGATTCAAAGGCAATCCAATATGCGGATACCTTTTTATTTTAAACCAATCTTTTTCTTTCCTTTCCTTCATTCTAAAAAAAAGTGAGCAGTGAAGACCCATTGCGAAGCTATTTGCTTTTAGAATTAGTTACCCAATTCCTGAAGTATACATGCTTTTTCGACACCTAAATGCCGCTCCGACTCAAGCTGGGTAGCGAAATTCTAATTGTATATTTGCTTATAAATTCAGTAATGAACTTAAAGAAACATCCAATCGTCGAGGTAATCCTATCAGTGATTAAGCTGATTGGTCAGATTATTGCTCTGTGTTCCGATGAAATAAATTCATCTTACACTTGCATTTCTGAAATACCTACTCCTCAACCGTTTTTCAAGTTGAGCGTAACAAGACTTTCGTCTATACCATAAAACGTATACTTCGGCTCTTCAACTGCTCACAAAATTATTTTTCATTCATTTTACAAATTTGGTTTTTATATTTGTGCGAAAAGGCCCTGAATATTTACAAAAGTAGAAAAAACAACTTGTTAAAAAAGTGGTACAGTTTGCTCCGAAATATGCAACGAGGCTAATCTGTACAAAACGACATCCTGCCTGCTAGCGCCTTGTTGGCCTTCTTTAAATCAACTTCATCAAGTGAACCAGTGAACATTTAATTCACTACGTCACCACTTCACCAAGTCACAAAGGAGAAGCGAAAATGACCAACTCCTCCTACACTTTATTCTTTCCTTCCAGTGCCTCTTTCACCTGGATAACTGAAAACTTATAGCCCAGATTATCGAGCAGCCCCCGCGCCAGAATTGGGTATTTGGGATTACGTGGCTCGATCCTTATAACAGCAAACCCCTTGCCATTGCTGATAAACCCCTCGTTCAGCAGGTCCGAAGGCAGTCCGTTGTAATCAATCCTCCGTCAGGATCGCGATCGACTGCCTGTTAAATCTCTCAAACTTATCCATACGGCTAAGGTAAGAAAAACTTATGCACTTCCTCTCCTCACATTGAGCTTCTGCCTGTCATGAAACTGCTCACTTATTCAATATAAGTGGCCAAAACTAACTTGTTGTGATCTCAAGCCCGGTAAAGGATAAGTTCCACTCAACAAATCTTGCCCTGTTATTGGGCTGATGCTCCTGTAAAACAGCTCTGATCTTTTGACATGCATCCGGGTCTTTCGCAAAAATCATAAGGTATCCTCCGCCTCCGGCTCCAAGAAGTTTGCAGGAAACCATAAGATCTTTGATTCTTTCGACGATGGCCGCGATTTCTGCCGGATTGGTCCCTTCATCAAGCCGTTGATTCAATTGCCATGAATGTTTGATGGCCGCTGTTAGTCCTTCCCATTCATGGTTCTGTATGGCCTTGTAAGTATCTCTTGCATGGATTTTCATTTCCGATAATATGCCCAGGTGTATGGATGAGTTCAGGAACATTCCTTTTACGATGTCGTTCAATATGTGTTTTGCAACCCTGGTAATCCCGGTATAATACAATAAGATCATTGAGCTTGTTTCGGGTCTGCTGAATAGATGATCAGGTGCCCATTGTATCCGGGGTTTTTGTATCAATCCCGCCGCACTCTCGATCAGCTTCACCCCTTCAAACAAGCCTCCAAACTGGTCCTGCCATCCTCCGCCGAATCCCTTCAGGCGATCTTCCAGGTTTCCTTATTTTGCCATTGAATATTCCGGGTGAAAGCCAGCTAACTTCAATGCCGCTTTCGGAATGACAAAGGCAGATCCCACCCTAGCTGGATGCGAGATGCAAGATGCGAGATGCAAGACATCCTGCATCAACTCAGTATCCTTTTATACTTTCTCTTTACTGAAGATGATCCTGAAAAACATTGGATTATTTTTCTGTATTCAGTATCTGTCAATTTTCCAATTATATGATAATCTATCCCTTCAATTGCATAGATATCAGATAGAATTTCAACAGAATACTCATCCAGCCATTGACCATAAAGAAATGTATCTAACTCAAAAGACCAATTATTTGTAGTGATTACCTGTTGGGCTTTAATAATATAACAATTTATACATTGTTCCGGTATTTCAAGGCATCCATGACTAACCGGAATCTGTTGTGGCAAATATTGTTGGCTGGTAGGAAGGCTTACTAATACTAAGGAACTACTCAGTGATTTCAGTACAATGAAATACTTTGGTTTGGAGGGTGTACCGTCTTTGAAATAGAAAGGAGTGAAATAAATAATAGTACCTTCAGAATACACTGTTCTCTATTCTTGCAATGTCTTTGCTATACTTTTAAACTCTTTGTGCTCCAGGTAAAATGCCTTCCTTACAGGATCATCTGAAATAAGCTTTGACAGATCAATCTCAATATCAGTAGTATTTATTAAACCCTGTCTGAATTTATCAAGAAGATCGTGTTCCTTTGCAGTAAGGTACCATAGAGAATGTTGTCTGTGTGTCAGCTTAATTAAATCCTGCGCTGAGGTAGTCGCATAATGGTCAACTACAAAATCCAGAACCCCTATATCATTATCGCTAAATTCATCATCATTAAAAGGATTCTTAGGTTTAACGAAAACATTATCATCTTTTAATTCTTTAATAATGAAATCGTTTAGCAATACCGGCTCACCTGTCAGCTCAACATATAAATCACGAGAAACAGGTCCCAATTTCCAAACATCAAATCTTAGATCAAAGAAAGGGATACCAAACTTTTTTATCGAAATCTCTTCGATAAGATAAATCAGTTTAATCAGTTTAGTTTTGGATAGAGGAGATATTCTTTCAGCAAGGTAGATTATAGCATTACCCAATTTTGAAACTTGGCCCCTGGTATAAGATGGCTCCATAAACATAGCACAAAGATAACGAAATTTATTGAATTGTCAAGTATGTGTAGGATGCACTTTCTCCTGGATGCAAAATATCCCGAATCCCGCATCCTGCAACCCGCATCCTGCATCCCGCATCCTGCATCCCGCATCCTGCATCCTGAAATTAACTCTTCGTAATCTCCAGCCCGCTACCTGAAAGCCCCCAATCTATGAATATAGCCCTGGAGCGTGATGGTTGACAGATTTCAAAATTTCAGGCATTTGTCAACCTACCGAAAAAAGGAATATCCCTCCCGCCTGCCTCTGTTTGGATGCCATCCGCCAGTCAACAAATAGTAAGATCGTCATGGATAACTTTTAATCTGACTGTCAACCACAACAATCAAATCACCGCCGATCAGGCGCATAAAGGGTCACAATGTAACCCCTTGTGATACAGGATGCAAGATATCCTGCATCCCGCATCCTGCATCCTGAAATTAACTCTTCGTAATCTCCAGCCCGCTTACTGATAGCCCCCAATCTACAAATCTTGCCCTGGGATTGGGCGGATACTCCTGTAGAACAGCTCTGATCTTTTGACTTGCATCCAGGTCCTTCGCAAAAATCATAAGGTATCCTCCGCCTCCGGCCCCAAGAAGTTTGCAGGAAACCATGAGATCTTTGATTCTGTCGACGATGGCCGCGATTTCTGACGTATTGGTCCCTTCATCAAGCCGTTGATTCAATTCCCATGAATGTTTGATGGCCGCTCTTAGTCCTTCCCATTCATGGTTCTGTATGGCCTTGTATGTATCTCTTGCATGGATTTTCATTTCCGATAATAGGCCCAGGTGTGCGGATGAGTTCAGGAACATTCCTTTTACGATGTCGTTCAATATGTGTTTGGCAACCCTGGTAATCCCGGTATAATACAACAGGATCATTGAGCTCGTTTCGGGCCTGCTGAATAAATGATCAGGCGCCCATTGTATCCGGGGCTTTTGTACCAATCCCGCCCCACTCTCGATCAGCTTCACCCCTTCAAACAAGCCTCCAAACTGGTCCAGTCCTCCTCCGAATTCCTTCAGCCGATCTTCCAGGTTTCCGTATTTTGCCATTGAATATTCCGGGTGAAAGCCAGCTAACTTCAATTCCGCTTTCGGGATGGCAAAAGCAGATCCCGTTCAATTCCACTGCCATATTTACCACGCTCCTCAACAGGATACAAGATGCGTGATGCAAGATATCCTGGATCCTGTATCTTGGATCCTTGTTGATGGCGAGTTTTATTCCCATTTAATGATGGTGATGTTAGCCCAGGCATTAAACTTCTATTTCTTGTTCTGCTTCGATTTGAATTTGTGCTTGAGCTAATAAGTTATAAATATTCATTTGCACATCTAAAACTTCAAAAGAGACACAAAGAGCATATTGTATTTCGTTTTCCAGATTTTTGTCCCATCCTGAATGCCCAATAATTGCAACGCTAAACTCTTCCGTAAATTGGTGTGGTTCAATAATTGCCCAACTTTTTTGCACCGTCGAGTTATTTCTGTTTATTCCATTGCTTGTCCAAGCGGGATTTTCTCTAATAATCCATTTGATTGAATCAGCGCCTTCTTCAATTTCTCCTGCTTCTAATGATGCTTCATCAGTCTCTAAATAGTCGATTGTTCGGTTTCTAAAACTATTAAATCTCTCATTGTATTTTGAAGATTGCCATTCAAGCCAGTTTGATAAATAATTATGAGAGCCCTTTCTTGTTAACCTTGTTTTGGCTGTAAAGGACAGGGTAATTTCAACTAAAATTCTGAACTCTTTTCCTTCTCCTTTTAATGTATCCGGCACTATTATACGATAAATGTCTGCTTTCTTTGGTCCAACACTTCCGTCTTGAATAAACGTAATTCTTGATTCTGAGTTACTTAGGGCTCTGTTTATATCAGGGATGCCGTAGCCATAATGTTTGAAATCATTTAAAGTCGGGTTATTGAAGCAGTGTTCGGGTAATCTGGCACTCTGAACAATTAATGCGCGATACATTTGTGTTGATTCATTTGGATGCTCTGATTGCAATCTAGAAGCAATGTAACTGACTTTGGGTGTACTGAATGAAGTTCCAAAGGAATCTTTACCAACAGCACTTGCTCCATACAATGTTGAGTTTACTAATTCAGGCAAAATTGATTCATTTGTGATCAGTTCGTTTGAGAGTTTATTTTTTATTAAATCCCCACCGAATTCTACAACATCTGGTTTAATACAACCCCACATTCCAAGTCCAGTTCTCGAAAAAGGTGAAACATGATTTTTCCCTGCTAATGATTTGTAATCTGCATTTTCAAAATCTTCTTTTGCAATGGAGCCAACTGTAATAGCAAAATAACTTACACCTGGATTTGAAACTTTTGATTCCCTTTCATTTAAATATGCTGGATAGTTTTTACCAGATTGCAAGTGTTCGCTAATCCCGAGATTTGTTGGATTAAAGGAACTCATATGGAGATTGCCAGCTGCAACGATGAAAAGAATGTCATTTTCATTCATGAGTTTATCTAATGATGCAGCTAAAGAAGGCATATGAGTGTCAATAAAAGCAACATCTTCAGATACAGATAAATTGAAAATTCTGGTATCTGGATAATCTGTAATAATTTGCTCCATTAACTTTGGTTCAAACTTGTTTGCCGCTATTTGGCATTTATCGTCAAGGATTCTTGCATTTTGAATTATGCTATCTAACTTAAATTTCCCGATTTTGGGTATAGCAATAGGATAAAGAACAGCACCCGCAACTTTTGTTCCATGACCACTTAGTCTTACATGGTCAGCTGTTGAAGTGTCACCATCAATATAAGAACGAGAATTAGCCGAATCAATAGCAGCTTGTATAAGCCGATGACTTTCTTGAATGCCACTATCAATAACACAAACCTTGACTGCATTGGTGTCCGGGGCAATAATTTCAATATTATAATCATCATCCAAGGGTTCATAATCATGTTCAAAGCCATACTTTGAATCTAATTTTACTTCATACAAGTATTGGTAGTTCTGAACTAAATCCTTTAACCCTTTTCCAGTAATTGAAATTTTAAAATAAATAGCATCAACTTCATTATCCCATATGCTATGTAATTCACCTCCATAGATTTGGATGTATCCTTCAACCTCACTCTCTCGCTTTATTTGCTTTGTATCTCTTTCAATTTGTATGTTTGTTCTATGCGTTTTGTATTCATCAACTTTTTCTTGAAATTTAATTTCGGAATCAAATTCAGATCTGACTGGAAATTGCTTTTTATCAGGAATGTAACATGATATTCCTAATTGAACTGTGTAAAGATTGTCATTTTCTATGTCGTCCCAAATTATTTCTAACTCTCCCTTTAGTAAGGCATCAAACCTCCAACTTTCATCGGTCACTAATTCCCAAATTTTAGCGGCAGTATCCTTATATCTACCTTCTTGCGACAGAAACTGATTTATTTTTTCTTGAAAAGATTCAAGCCCATCTATGGAAGCCCCTATAATGTAACCTTCTTTCTCCTCAGAAATAACTTCAATACCCCAATTTGTTAATGAATCTAAATTAAAAACGGCAGTATCAACTTTAAGAAAAACAGGAATATCATTGTCATTTGGTAATTCAATTCCTTCTGCCCTTTTCGATACTTTTACATTATTCCATTTATCGATGAGATTATTGGCGGAATTTTTTAAATATTCTCCGTGCTGTTGTCTTCTATTTTCTTTGTTTTCCCTAGTTATTTCGCCGATCTTAGGAGAATATTTTTGCGATGAGGGCCGTATAACCCCATCAACTTTGAATGGTAATTTTAAATGAGGGAAATCAGACATAATTTATTTTATATACAGAATATTCTCGTCCAATGACTTTTCAATATGTTGTTGTTGAAGTACTTTCTCGTTGCCAATGACAGCAAGTTTTGCTGAATCATTCGCAACTTTAACAACTAATGCAGAACTAAAACCAATCATTCTATCAGCCATAGAGCTCCATTTGATATCAATTGATTTTTCAATTGATGATAGTGTCATTTTTGTCAATCGTAAAATTTCTTCTTTACTTGGCATAGGCATTTCAATTATATCATCAAATCGCCTAAAAAGTGCCTGGTCAAGTGCATTCTCAATGTTTGTAGTGGCAATTAAAATACCTTGTGAATTATACTCTTCTAAAAGTGTCAAAAGAATATTAACAACTCTGTGCATTTCTCCAACATCTTGATTATTAGTTCGTGTCTTTCCTACAACATCAAATTCATCAAAAAGTAGAACACATGGATATTCCTTAATCCCATCGAATAATCTTGTGAGATTGTTTGCTGTTTCTCCAAGGAATGAAGAAATAATTACATCAAAACGAATTTTTAAAAATGGCAATCCTAAATTCCAGGCTATCCTTTCTGCACTCATGCTTTTGCCACAACCAGGGGCACCGTAAATTAAAATCTTTTGTCTGTATTGCAATCCATGATGTGCTAGCCTTTCTTTGGCGGCAAACTCCTTTTCTACTCGTCTGATTTTTTCTTCTGTCTCAATAGGTAGAACCATTTCATGTCGTAATTCATCACGCGCTATGGAAATAGCAAGTGGGAAATTATTTCGTTTGTCAGTTGGAATAATAATTCCATTGGGCAGTATTTTTCTTAATTCTCCTCTGAAAGATTGACTGGTAGAAATTCTTTTCTCCAATATGTATTTCAACTTATCCGCAAGTTTTTCATGTCCTTTCTTCTTCTCGTCCTCAATGATAAGAGATGCGACCTTGACAACATCATCTTCCTTATCTCCATCTATGGAACGGAATAATCTTATCATCAAATCTTGATTCATTTCCTTATTTTCTATATTTGTTTAACATTCGGAATCCTAATGCAAAGTAACGCAACTTTAAGAACAATTGTTATTGAAAAAGTGATTTTTAATAGCTTTATGGAACTGTTTTGTCTAAGAATGATGTTGAAAATTTAACCCTAAAATTATCTAAAAATTATCTTCTATCCAAGCTATGAATAAAAAATGGAAATGCCCCCTGCCTGGTTAATAATTTTCACTTTCACCCCTCTGCACTTTGGAGAAATGCCATCCGCAGTCAATAATATGCTAAGTGATTCTTTATTTGACGGTCATTTGACTGCTTCATGAAATATCCTTTCAATCTGCAATATGTCAATGAATTAGCGTCTAGCCATTATTTGATTTTGCGATTGATGCTTGTGTTCCCTTTAGTTTTTTATGATAAATATCTCTTTTCTTCCGCCATCGACGATGGTTGACAGATTTCAAAATTTCAGGCATTTGTCAACCTACCGAAAAAAGGAATATCCCTCCCTCCTGCCTCTGTTTGGATGCCATAACGATAAAATCACCGCCTATCAGGCGCATAAAGGGCCACAATGTAACCCCTTGTGATACAGGCTGCTAGACATCCTGCATCCTGCATCCCGCATCCTGCATCTTGAAATTAACTCTTCGTAATCTCCAGCCCGCTTCCTGATAGCCCCCAATCCACAAATCTTGCCCTGGGATTGGGCGGATTCTCCTGTAAAACAGCTCTGATCTTTTGACTTGCACCCAGGTCCTTCGCAAAAATCATAAGGTATCCTCCGCCTCCGGCTCCAAGAAGTTTGCAGGAAACCATAAGATCTTTGATTTTATCGACGATGGCCTCGATTTCTGCCGGATTGGTTCCTTCATCAAGCCGTTGATTCAATTCCCATGAATGTCTGATTGCCGCTCTTAGTCCTTCCCATTCATGGTTCTGTATGGCCTTGTATGTATCTCTTGCATGGATTTTCATTTCTGATAATATGCCCAGGTGTGCCGATGAGTTCAGGAACATTCCTTTTACGATGTCGTTCAATATGTGTTTTGCAACCCTGGTAATCCCGGTATAATACAATAAGATCATTGCGCTTGTTTCGGGTCTGCTGAATAAATGATCAGGCGCCCATTGTATCCGGGGCTTTTGTACCAATCCCGCCCCACTCTCAATCAGCTTCACCCCTTCAAACAAGCCTCCAAACTGGTCCTGCCATCCTCCGCCGGTGGTGAGTATCTGTTCCAATAACAGTGTGCGGAATGCCGTTTCGTGCTTGTCCCAGCCGAGTGAACAGAAGTCCGATAAGCCGGCTAATATCGTTCCTGCAAGTACTGAACTGGTGCCCAATCCGCTTCCCTTGGGAACAGCGACCATTAACGAAATATCCAGTCCTCCCCCGAATTCCTTCAACTGATCTTCCAGTGTTTTATATACTGCTGATGAGTACTGCGGATGAAATCCTGCCAGTTTCAATGCCGCTTTCGGGATGGCAAAGGCAGATCCCACCTTGCTTATCCGCTCAATATCCTCATAGGTTTTTACAACCTCGCTAAGCCCCAGGTCTATCGAATGGATTGTGATTAAAGGTTTATCCGTGGGTCGGATATAAACCTGAATTGGCGGCTGCCCGTTCAATTCAACCGCCATATTTACCACGCTCCCCCCATAGAGGATGCAATAAGGAGGAGTATCAGTCCAGCCCCCCGCCAGATCCAGCCTCAGCGGACTCCTTCCCCAAAGTATCTGATCTTTCTTCACACTCATCACCGGCCTAAGCTTCTTTCCCCGGATACCCTCCAGCATCCCTTCCCTTAGCAATTGAAAGGCCTTATCGCTATATGACTTAGCGAGTTTGTCGTTTCTCGTTTCATAATAAGCTGACCTGAACATCATATCATGGATACGGTTCATCAGCCCAACGTCGTTCTTAGGCTCCTCAGGCAGTTTCAGGTCCCGGCTTTTGAACTCCTCCGCTACCCGCTTCAGATCCAGCTGGTAAAAAATACTCTGCTTCGCATTTTCAGTCAGCTTCTCCAGTGACCCCGTCACCCAGCTATCCCTCCTGTCAGCGATTCGCCCCAGGTTCGCCTGCCCGATAATCTCCCCCGCACTCAACCTCTTCCCCCTAAGCCATTTTCTCCGAAACCCCTCACGAACTTCTTCACATCCTTGCTCACGATCTTCTCCAACCAGCCACTGAACAAATTCCCCACTCAACTCCCCCTCATCCAGCACCGGAAACATCCTGCAATCGTAAATATCCCCGCTGCTCAGCCTTTGTATTTCTTTATCAGTAAAACCTCTTGCCGAGAACCATTGCCCAAACGGCTCATTCATCCATGTTGTGTCTTCAAATGAAGCCTCTCCCCGAAACGAGTCCCCAAACCCGTATGTCCTGATACAATATTGTTTATTTCCAATAGGTATGAAATCAAGGCATAGGCCGGTTTTCAATTCTATATTCCACCTGTTTTCAGGAACTCCTGTAATGATGTGATGATCATGCAGCTTCCACCCCTCCGGAACATCCGAATTCTCAATCCATATTGATGAATGCCTGTTATCAAACTGTATCCCCGTCCGCGAATTCTGCACAAAAATATCCGGGCTCGGCTTAATCTTCTTATGCCAAATCTCCCTCTGATCCATCACCCGGTTATGAAGAGCGCTCGTCGACTTCAGCAGATCAGCATTACTCCCGAAATGATAAAACTCCGCCCCCTCCAGCGGCACAATCGCCACACTCAACTCACCATCACCCCTCGCACCTAAGAGGCTCCCGAATTCTGAATACAGGTCATAGGCCCGCGTCACGTGCCACGTGTCACGTGATACGTGCGAGGTGTCACGTCCCACGTTCCACGTTCCACTCTTTTCACACAGTACTCCCACGGCTCGATCGCTCAGCAGCCAAATCCCCGCATCCAGCAGGTAAAGGAACTGTTCCGTTAGCGATTGCAGCGCTTCCAGCGAAGGCTTTTGCAGCATATACTCCAGCACCCCCGGATTATTCCTCGGGCACACAAACACCCCATGTTTCACAGCCACCTCCGGCTGCGCCCAGATTCCAATACACACCACATCCGCCTGCGGTATCTTCTCCCTGAATTGATCAATCCACACCAGCGCATCCCCCGCCGCAACCATCGTATTCATCCCCGCCGGAGCCCCCTCAAGAATCCTCTCCAGCAATGGCCTCTGAACATCAAATAAAGTCTGATCAATCCTCTGCCCCCTCCCCCACTTAAACACCGGAAAAGGAATAAAACTCTTACCCACGGTCGAGTAGGCAGGCAGCCGGCGGCTTTGGCCGTCGGAGTGGATGATGATGCGTTTTTCGGTAACCAACCAGGAGGAAAAGGATGCAAGATCCAAGATGCAGGATGTATCTTGTATCGGCTGCGAAGCAGCCTTATCCTGCATCTTGCATCTTGGATCGGCACCACGCGCCCCATCTTGCATCTTGCATCTCAAATAATGCTCCACCAGCACATTCACCGTTCCCCCTCCAGAACCCAGCTTTTGCCCCACGGGGTCAGAATATATACCAGCAATCCCGGGATACTTCTTCGGATTCTTAGCAGCATATTTAGCAACATTTGGCGGCGCAGTCAGCAGTATTTGCATAATCCAGTCGATTAGTCATTCAAAAATAGCTAATTTTCAATCGTACCACCCCAATATCCCAGCCACAATTCAAAACTTACGATTCCCGTTACCCTTGCCAAAATTCTATGGTTGACAAACCGCACCTTTTTTGTGATTTGTCAACATCAAAAAAAATAAGAAGCGACCAGGAATATGAAATGGCACTTCAGCAATTGGGGGTAATTTTCAATGCCCCGGTTGGGACACCTGAAAGTGATGAAGCCGATATATTGAGTTTGCTTGTTGAGGATTATGAGAAAAAACATTACCCCATTGAGCCTCCAGACCCTATTGAAGCGATCATTATCAGGATGGAAGAAATGCATCTGAGACAACGCGACCTGGTAGGAATTTTCGGGGGCAAAAACAGGGTTTCGGAGGTCCTGAACCGTAAACGGAAACTCACCGTTGAAATGATCCGCAAATTAAATTCACATCTTCATTTATCCCCTGAAATCCTCATACGTGATTATTCGTTAAGCGATTAATCATGTAATCCAATCTGGAAAATGCAATGTTCCTATTTCAGGCAGCCCGACATCCTTATAATTCTCTCGAACTGTAGCGAAGTGGAGCTTGACAAGGTCAATCATGTATCACGGCTCACAACTCCCGATTCCCGTAACCCTTGCCAAAATCCGATGGTTGACAAACCCCACATTTTTTGTGATTTGTCAACCTCTGAAAAAAATAACAGATAGAAAAGCTATCACTTTTCCCATCTCGGCGGATTAATATACGAACCTGGGACTATTTGTTTTTAACCCTGTTTTTCGTATCTTTGTATGTCGGTCAACCGAAACTATTTACTTGGCTTTAAGATTGATAAATTGACTGATTCAATTATCAATCTTGTAACTGGAGAAAATTATGAAACAGTGGTATCTTTAATTTCTGAAAAGGAACTGGCAACTGTTACAAAAGCTATCGGATGGAATTTTAACTGGAAAGATGAATTCAGGCAAGTCGATCGCCAAATCTTCAAATTATGTGCTGTTAACACACCAGATCTTATCCATGGTATAATCAGTCTGGAGGTTAGACAACAACATGTTTATATGTATTTGCTGGAAAGCGCACCGTTCAATGTTGGAAAGGATAAGATCTATGAAGGAGTTCCCGGTAATCTTGTTGCATTTGCCTGTAAGCTATCATTTGAAAAAGGATATGAAGGTTACGTGGCTTTTGAGTCTAAAACCGGATTAATAAAGCATTATATTAAAACTCTGGGGGCATATCATTTTAAAAATCAGCTTATGATCATTGACACAACGGCTGCAAGGGTATTAGTAAACAAGTATTTCAAATCATAAAACAATGGGCTATATTAAAGAACCTGAAGGAATTGACTTAACGATCAAGAGCAAGCCTTTATCCGCTCAACTGGAAAAGGAATTGATCGATTTCATTTCAGGCAGAAAAGTATCAGTTAAGAAAGTTGCTGCAAAAAAGCGGAAAACCTCTACTGCGAAAAATTAGGACTCACGGCTCACGACTCCCGACCACTCATCCATAACATTTCCATTAAACCATAGAACTTAGGCTAATTTTTCTTTATTTTGCACCCGGGTCACAAATGTGTGATCCAGGATCCAGGATCCAAGATGCAAGATATCCTGCATCCTGCATCCTGTATCCCGCATCAATCTATGAATTTTAAACCCTGAATCATGTCCAAAATCGCCCTAATCTCGGGAATCACAGGCCAGGATGGAAGCTATCTTACCGAGCTCCTTCTCAGCAAAGGATATATCGTTCACGGCATCATCCGCCGTTCCAGTTCGTTTAATACGTTTAGGATCGATCATCTGTATTGCAATAAAGACATTCTCAACAAGAGCCTCTTTTTGCATTACGGTGACCTCACCGATTCGAGTAACCTGAACCGTTTGGTTGAACGCACCCAGCCTGATGAGATTTATAATCTTGGGGCCCAATCACATGTGCACGTGTCTTTTGAAGTTCCTGAATATACCGCTGAAGTTGATGGTATAGGTACTCTCAGGTTCCTTGATGCGATCAGGGAAAGTAAGATCAAGACTAAATTCTACCAGGCAAGCACTTCGGAATTATATGGTTTGGTTCAGGAAGTACCCCAAACTGAGAAAACTCCGTTTTACCCCCGCAGTCCGTATGCTGCTGCGAAATTGTATTCCTACTGGATAACCAAGAATTACCGCGAGGCGTATAATTTGTTCGCCTGCAACGGGATATTGTTCAACCACGAATCTGAGCGAAGGGGCAAAACTTTCGTCACCCGTAAGATCACGGTGGGGGTTTCCAAGATCATGCTGGGCCTTCAGGATAAACTGATGATGGGTAACCTGGATTCAAAGAGAGACTGGGGTTACGCCCCCGAATATTGCGAGGGTATGTGGCGAATTTTGCAGGCCGACCAACCGGATGATTTTGTCCTTGCAACCAACGAGACCCATACCGTCAAAGAATTTATTGAAGAATCTTTTAAAGTACTGAATGAGGATATCTACTGGGAAGGTACCGGGGTGAACGAAGTGGGCATACTCAAGTCCAGCGGAAAGGTTGTGGTTGGCATCGATCCTCGTTACTTCCGTCCTACCGAAGTCGAACTACTCATTGGCGACTATACCAAAGCCAAAAACATACTCGGTTGGGAACCAAAAACGACCTTCCATGAGCTCGTCAAAATCATGGTCCATTCCGATTATGAGAAAATTAGCAAGAGAATTGATTAGCGCCCCAATGATGGAGAAGTCAGATAAAATATACATCGCGGGTCATACCGGTATGGTCGGATCTGCTATTGTTCGAAAACTACGGGACCAGGGTTTTGAGAATATTGTCGGGAAAACCATTGACGAACTTGATTTGACAAACCAGAAGGCTGTGGGTGATTTTTTCGCTTCTGAAAAGCCGGTGTACGTCATCCTGGCTGCAGCAAAAGTAGGCGGTATTCATGCCAATAACACTTACCGTGCCCAGTTCATCTACGAGAACCTGATGATCCAGAATAATATCATTCATAACAGCTATGTTCATGGTGTAAAAAAGTTACTCTTCCTGGGGAGTTCATGCATCTATCCAAAAAACTGTCCGCAACCGATTAAAGAAGAGTATTTGTTAACAGGCGAATTGGAACAAACCAATGAGCCTTATGCCCTTGCAAAGATTGCAGGGATCAAATTATGCGAAAGCTATTTCAGACAGTATGGCTGCGATTTCATCTCAGTGATGCCTACCAACCTTTACGGTCCGAATGACAATTACAACCTGGAAACATCCCATGTACTTCCAGCAATCATCCGTAAAATGCATTTGGCACACTGCCTTGAGACCGGGAACATACAGGCTATTCGTGCCGACTTTTCCAAACGACCCATTAATGGAGTAAATGGGACTTCTTCAGAAGAAGATATCCTGTTCACTCTCAAGAAATTTGGCATCGAATATTCTGATTCTGAAACACCTATAAAACCAGTTACTCTCTCCCTCTGGGGATCAGGAAAGGTGTATCGTGAATTTCTTCATGTCGACGATATGGCCGCGGGTTGCCTGCTACTCATGAAAGCAATGAGCTTGAGACCAGAATCTGCAGGCTCTTCGTCATCTCCTCAAAATTACTACCTGAACCTGGGTACCGGCGTGGATCAAACAATTGAAGAACTTTCTGCATTGATTAAAAAAATTGTCGGATTTCAGGGTGAGATCGTATTTGATCATGTTCATGCAGATGGCACCTATAAAAAACTGCTTGATTGTTCCCGTATCCAGGCGCTTGGGTTCAAGCCAAAGTATTCGCTAGAAGAAGGAATCTCTATGGTATATCAGTCGTATATCAGTGGCCACTAAGCGATACACGCAGATGCAAGATGCAAGATGCAAGATATCCTGCATCCTACATCGGCGCGAAGCGCCACATCCTGCATCCTACATCGGCGCGAAGCGTCACATCCTGCATCCTACATCGGCGCGAAGCGCCACATCCTGCATCTAATATCCAAATTTAGCAAGTGATGACCCAGCGTTTCTCACTCACCCTCGACCTCAAAGACGATCCCCAGCTCATTGCAGAGTACCAGCACTGGCATAATTCCGAAAACATTTGGCCTGAGATCCCTGCAGGGATTAAAGAAGTAGGAATACTGAAAATGGAGATTTACCGTCTCGGAACCCGCCTATTTATGATCATCGAAGCCGTCCCTGAATTTGACTTTGAACTCGATATGGCTCGACTAGCAACCCTCCCCCGCCAACAAGAATGGGAAGAATTCGTTTCCAAATTTCAGAAATCTGCTCCCGGCGAAACTTCATCTGAGAAGTGGAAGATGATGGAGAAGATTTTTAGTTTGGATGCGGGATAAAAGCAGCACTTCGTGCTGCCGATGTGGGATGTTGGATAAAAGATATCCAATTATCGTAGCGAAGCCACTCATCCAGTTATCCGCGCTCCGATCTTTCTATAACCTGACATCCCGTAATAGAAAACTACCACAAAGCATACCAGTGGAACCACGAATCCTGTCCGCATAGAAGAATGGTCTGCGATATACCCCATTAGCATTGGGCATAGGGCTCCTCCGACTATGGACATCACGATGAAGGATGAAGCCTTTTTTGTAAGCGATCCAAGCCCTTTCAGCCCTAAGACAAAAATTGTTGGGAACATAATCGACATAAAAAAGTAGGTTACGAAAAGGGCTGACACAGAAACCCAGCCTAATCCACCTACAACTAATACCATCATGATGATACATATTCCTGCATAGGTCATAAGGAGTTTGTTTGCTTTAAAGGAACGCATAATGAAACTCCCCGAAAGCCTTCCTGCCCAGAAAAGTCCCATCCCACCAAACGACAGAATTAGTGCAGCATTAGTATTTGAAATCTTAATGGCTTCAGTCACATAATTGATGAAAAAACTATTGATCCCTGTCTGCGCCGCCACATAAAAGAATTGCGCCACAACCGCTAAAACAAAGTGTGGGTGTTTTAAAAGGCTATCTTTCGTATTACCTTCACGAACTTCTTTACGCCCTTCTTCACGCCCTTCCTTACGTATTTCATTATGCTCTTCTTCACGAACTTCCTCACGATCTTCCTCTATTTCAGGTAACGGTGTTCGGATGAAGAGTATCGCGACGAGCAGAACCACGAAAGCCACTCCAATATAGGGCCATGAAATTGTCGAGAATTTATTCCCGTCTGATGACTGCATGCCAAAAATGATTAATCCACCAACCAACGGTCCGAAGATCCATCCAAGTCCGTTGAATGACTGGGAGAGGTTAAGCCTTCTTCCAGCGGATTCAGTAGGTCCTAAAACAGAAATATACGGATTAGCTGCAGTTTCCAGGAAAGCAAGTCCAAACGCGATAACCAGAAGGGCCGTAAGGAAGGGCCAGAACGACTGTATTGCCGCCGCAGGATAGAACAATGCAGCTCCGAAAGCATAAAGAAGCAATCCAAAGATGATACCCTTCTTATAGCCAAATCGGTTCATGAAATATCCAGCCGGCAGAGCTGCAAGAAAATACCCACCGTACACCGAAAACTGTACTAAGCCCGACTCAGCCTTCGAGATCGTAAGAAGCTCCTGGAAATGCTTATTCAGCACATCAAGCAATCCATGAGCAAAGCCCCAAAGGAAAAACAGGCTGGTAACAAGGATATATGGGATAATGTACTTTTGACCCGAGGAGGTCTTTAGCAGCGGGGTTTTGGATTTCATTCTTTTTGTTTGACGGGATTAACAGGAAACAGCCGCATATTCATTTAAAAACATAAAATTACACTAAAATTTATATCATTCCTGAATCCTGTAAAAGAGCTGGTGCTGGTTATTTCAATCCTGAACAGTTGATATTGCGTTACGCCCATAAAACCTCGGTGTAACGCCGGCAAGATGGTACATGAAGTTTAATACCATTCAAAGGTTAGATTTAACAATCAATTTATGTTGTTTTTCAATAATTTGTATTACTTTTGTTGTAATTTGAATATATTCAATATCTCCCATTGCATTACGCAAAACATTGGATCAAATGTTTAGGGATTCATTAAACGATAAAATTGGCAACACGATAATCTATCTTATTGATAAGATAGGCATACTCTATTTGACCAAAGCAATTAAACTTCTTTACATTACTGATGAAATATCAATAAAAGAAACGGGCGTTCCTTTCACCTGGTTAGATTATAAAGCCTGGAAAATGGGCCCGGTTCCTGAGGACATTTATTTCGAATTAAGATATAAACAAAGATGTTTAGATGAACATTGTAATATTTCTATTTCTAAATATGTTGATGTTCAAATAGAAGCAAATCCAGTTAGCCCTGATCGTGATGCATATAAGCTTTTAAAGAGCAAACCTTTTTCTGAAGATGAGTTTTCCGAATATGAGATTGATTTATTAAACAGGGTCATTTCAAGGTATGGTGGAAAATCCGCTAATGAATTAATTGACATCTTACACTTAGAAGGAACCCTATGGGATAAGGTCGTTAAAGAAAACAACCTAAAGATTTATTTTGATTTGCAAAACGAAACTAGCCCGGTTGTAATCCCACTAATTGAACTCATTAAAGAAGATGGGCTGAAACAATTGGCCTATAAAAGCGCCTTCACATCCCTTTCTTTGAATAGCCAACTTGTTTGTTGATGTCCAGTGTAGATCTTTTTGCACCCAGGAATGTGTTATTTATTCCGGATTTTGATTTTGGAGATGGTGGAGAATCAGCAGATAAGCTATTTTCTTTCTTTCTTTTTATTAAAGACAGGGTAATCGGGAAAAAATCTAACGGTTCTCCATTTTCATTTGACTTAAACACCTTTGTTTTTATCAGAGATAATATAAGGATGCAAGAGGCCTCTTCCTTTTTAACGTATATGGGTAGAAGAGTTAGAGTCCTTGGAGAATTGGAGGATGACGAATTTAAGAGATTGTTGAAGTGTATTTATAAAAGTAATCATATCAAATTGAAAATCAAGAAAGAGTTTGATAAGCATTCTATCGTCAATTAGACCTTCAATTATAGTTATACTTCGCGCCGATCCCGCATCCTGTATCCTGATCATGCATCCTAAACCTATCCCTGCCTTGTTGACAAAATGACAAATTTCAGGGATTTGTCAACCTCCCGAAAAAAGGAATACCACCCCTCCCGCGAATGTTTGCCATCATTCCCTTCCCTGTTTGTTGGGTGAGAAGACATCCGCAGTCAATAATTATTAAGATCCTCTGGTATTGCTATAAAATCGGATAACAAACACCAAATCGATGACACGTTTTTCTGCCAGTGGATTAAACAAAGAAGAGAAAGGCAAATTTTGTGATTCCAGTAATCCAGTTACCCAGTAACCCAGCAGCCCTAGGCGCTCCGTGCCGAAAGGGGATTAGGGAGAATCGGTTTATTCTCCTTTTTCCGTTTTATGGCGCTGGGGATGAAAAATACCACCAGTCCCTGGATTAATAATAGAAAAAACAAGGCGGTGGTTCCAAGGTAAGATGCGCTGAAAGCGATCAAAATGAAGGCGGCATTCAGCCCGACCAGGTACAGACTGGTTTGGGCATGATTTAATCCCAGCTTAAGCAGGGTATGATGCGCATGCTGTTTATCGGGTGAAAACGGATGCTTTCCCTTAGCCATCCGCAAAATAAACACCTTGATCGTATCGAACAGGGGAACAAAAACGATGGCAATACTGATTGCCGTAGCGCTTTTCAGCATGTATTCAGGCGGCAGGCTTAGATTAACCTGGTTGAACTTGAGGATCAGGTAAGCGATGATGAACCCTATCGTAAGCGACCCGGTATCGCCCAGGAAAATCTTATTCGTATGTCCGTATACATTGTACGGTATAAAACTGATGAGGGCTATGGCGCTTCGCGCCGATCCAGGATGGGGCAGCACTGCGTGCAGCCGATCCAGGATCCAAGATGCAAGATCTGGCGCTTCGCGCCGATTGATGGTGATTCGCACCGATGCCAGATGCAGTATAAGGGAGGACAGTTTTGTTCTCCTTTTTTCGTTTTATTTCACTTTCTCCTGATTCTTTTTTGTTAATATCTATAGTACTCCCCAACATTCAGCGGCTCAGTCAGCAGTATTTCCATAATCTCTTTGATTTACCTCTAAAAATTAGGATTTTTCTGTATCTTTAATTCATGAAAGTAAAAGACCATCACATTGAATTTAAGATTGATAAGTCGACGAGATCAATTGAGAATGTCATTATATAACGACTAATTATATGGGAATTATAAGGGAACCAATGGATGTTGATTTTGTGGTCGATCCCCGACCCTTGTCCAAAGAAGATCAACTGAAAATAAGTGAATTTATCAAGGCCGATAAAAAACTAAGAAAAGGATTATTGAGGAAAAAAAAGCAGTTGCGAACCAACCCTAATTCATTATGATCGACTGATTAATCATCCTGTCTCGACAAAATCAATCCAAACTCGCGGCTCACGGCTCACGATTCATGGTTACTGTTTTCAGTAACAGTTTCGAAGAAACCAGCGGCAAGGGCGGAGATAATGTCGTTGAGAATTAAGAGGTCCAGAAAGAGGTTGACCTATGGCTAAATTCAAAGTAGAATGGTCAGTTGAAGCACGACTGGATCTGCGTGATATTCTTGAGTTCTATCTTAAACGAAACGGCACATCCTTATAGAGCCGAAAATTAAACAAGCTGATCAACGAAGGAATCCTGAAGATAAAAGCGTAAATCACTGATTATGGCGCTTCGCGCCGATCCAGGATCCAAGATATCCTGCATCCCGCATCCTGGATCATGCATCCTGTATCCTGTACCTATCCCTGCCTGGTTGACAGAATGACAAATTTCAGGGATTTGTCAACCTCCCGAAAAAACGAATACAAACCCACCGGGAATGTTTGGCATCATTCCCTCCCCTGTTTACTCGGTGAGAAGCCATCCGCAGTCAATAATTATTAAGACCGTCAACAAGATTGCCCATAATCCTTTATCCAGCATGATGCGGGTTAACCTCTTAACTCAAAATGTCCTCTTCCCTCCTGATAATCATTCTCCGTGTAGCGGGGTAGGTGTTAAACAACTTCTCCTGGGCCGGGGAGAGGGGTTCGTTGTGATATTTCACCTCGATAAGGGTTTTATCGGGGAGGTAGAAATCGATCTCCGTTTTATTCTCATAAATATATCCCGGGTCGGATGAACGGATTCTCAGGTATACATAATTTTCAAACAGGCTCCCTTTGTCGCGGTATCCGGTAAACAGGCATCGGATCCCGGTATCGGCTGCATAAATCTTTTTTGGGGAGAGTATCCTTTCGTTGGTCTTGCCATGCCGGCTCAGCAGGTGGATAAGGTAGGTGTCTGAAAAGAGGTCGATATAGCGACGCGCCGTGTCGGGAGAGAGCTGAAGCACATTTGCGATCTTGTTGATGCTGAACTGCTTTCCTGCCCGTTCCATCAGCAGCAAAAAAAACTCTTTCAGCACCCGCACATCCCGCACCTGCTGGTTCACAGCGATGTCCTTGTAGATGATATCATCGACCAGTTCACGAAGATAGTCAGGATTGCCTGTAAGCACATGAGCCGGAATACCGCCTGTTTTAAGGAAATCTTCAAAATATTGCTCCTTTAGTCCGGCGTCCTGGGGTAAAATAGTAATCCCTTTGAAAACCAGGTACTCACTAAAAGTAAGTGGGTTTACCTCCATATCAAAATGGCGGCCGGTGAGGTATGCCTTTTTACTCTTCAGCAGCGATGCACTGGAAGCTGAGGCAATGATCTTGACCTTTTGTGCATCCACCAGGTTTTTAAGCTGAAGCTCATAATCATCTTTATAGGTAACCTCATCCAGGAACAGGTAAACATGCTCGGCGAACTTCAGCTTGTTTATTTTCCTGAACTCCTCCACGATATCCATAATGGATTGCTTCTGAAGCTGGTAATCGTCGAGACTCACATATAAAATATGAGCGCCATCGGTAACCGAATCCCTGATCAGTCGATGAATGGCCATTTTCATCAACGTAGTCTTCCCGATCCTGCGCAATCCGGTGATAAAAATCACCTGATTATTCTCCAACTGCCCGTATAGCTCCTTCTCCGCCAGAGGCCGAGCTATTCCGGAAGACTCACCCATTGCCCCTGTCCACCAGGGATTATAGCGGTAAAGAACCGTTTCCATAGAATATTTTTGGCAAATATACGGAGTAATCGTATAATTAGCAAGGTTTCTATACGCTTATGGCGTATATCTTCAGGATTAGGCGCTTCGGGCCGATAATGGTGCTGCGCACCGATCCAGGACGGGGCAGCACTGCGTGCAGCCGATCCAGGATCCAAGATGCAAGATCTGGCGCTGCGCGCCGATCCGAGATGGGGCAGCACTGCGTGCTGCCGATCCGAGATCCAAGATCTAAGATATCCTGCATCTCATATCCTGGATCCTGCATCCGGTATCTTGAATCTGTGCGAAGCACCATCCTGCATCCTGTATTTCGCATCCAGTTTCCTATTCTGACATCAACAACTAAGTAAAACATTACATGTCACTGATATTTAGTCTATAATTGAATTTTTTGCATGATTTATTAATAATTTTTCATGCATTTATTAAATTTTGCACTATCTTTGTAAAAAAACAAAGCATGGATAGTTTGAAAACACTCAGAAAGCACTTAAAAGCCGGGAGGGTATACCGCAGGGCAGACCTGTTACACTACACCACTGCACCCGATAGGCATTTGTCTGCATTGGTCAGAGAGGGTTTTCTTACAAAAATGTCGCAAGGTGTTTATTATGTGCCCCGAATCACAGATTTCGGAGTGCCACCACCTGATGATAAAACATTGGTTAAGTCCTTTTTAAAGGACGACCGCTTTCTAATCCTTTCTCCCAATATGTACAATATGCTAGGCATAGGAACCACACAGCTATATAATGATCGGGTAGTTTACAATCATAAACGACATGGCCGTTTTGAACTGGGAGGCCTGAAATTCCGTTTTCATCGGAAGCAGGATTTTCCATCTGTCCTTACAAAGGACTTTCTATTGGTTGACCTTGTTTCAAACCTGAAAACCCTGGCTGAGGATGAAAATACCCTGCTACAGAATGTGAAGCGAAAAGCAGCAGAGATGGATAAAGACAAACTAAGCAAAGCTGTAGATAAATACGGTAGTATAAAGGCAAAAAAATTCTTTGCTCCTCTGCTGAACAAACCTTCTGCCAATGATGTGAACCATCAGGTTTAATTGAACTATGAATGACTGGTTGACAGAATTACAAATTTCAGGGATTTGTCAACCTCCCGAAAAAAGGAATACTACCCCACCGGGAATGTTTGGCAACATTCTCTCCTATGTTTCACAACATTACACTTTTTTCTTTTTTTCCAAGGCCTCTTTGACTTGGTCAACTGAAAACTTATAGACCAGATTATCGAGAAGTCCTCGGGCAAGAATTGGATATTTGGGATTTCGTGGTTCAACCCTGATAATTGCATATGCCCTGCCATTGCTGATGAATTCCTGTTTCAGGATATCAGCCGGAAGTCCGTTGTATTCAGCAAATAGCACGGCCATGTTGTGCTCAAAATTCTCAGCATGAGCTCCGGAGACCCTTCCCGATAATTTTGCAGTCATAGAAATGTTGTCCGCTTTAACCGAATCAACCACAAGCTCTTCAAGACCATATTTTATCCTGATCTCGTCTAAAGCCTTGTCTATCTCATCAATAAGAATCTTTATCGACTGCTTGTCAAATCTCTCAAACTTATCCATAGTGCGAAGGTATACCGCTAAAGTAAGAAAAGTTTACACCCTTTACTATATGTACTACTTTTGCGCAATTTTTCGCAACGAAAAATTCGCAATCGATGTAAAAGAATCTACCGGCCGGTAATTGCTGGTTGACAGAATTACAAATTTCAAGGATTTGTCAACCTCCCGAAAAAAGGAATACCAGCCCACCCGCTGATGCCGGAAGCTTCATCATTTTCTTTATCGGGATCAAGATGCAGGATGCAGGCCTACGCGCTACGGGCCGAAAGTGGATTGGGAAGAATCGGTTTATTCTCCTTTTTCCGTTTTATGGCGCTGGGGATGAAAAATACAACCAGTCCCTGGATTAATAAGAGGAAAAACAGGGCTGTGGTTCCAAGGTATGATGCGCTGAATGCGATTAAAATAAAGGCGGCGTTCAGCCCGACCAGGTACAGACTGGTTTGCGCATGATTTAATCCCAGGTTCAGCAGGGTATGATGCGCATGCTGTTTATCGGGTGAAAACGGATGCGTTCCCTTAGCCATCCGCAAAATAAACACCTTGATCGTATCGAACAGGGGAACAAAAACGATGGCAATACTGATTGCCGGAGCGCTTTTCAGCATGTATTCAGGCGGCAGGCTTAGATTAACCTGGTTGAACTTGAGGATCAGGTAAGCGATGATGAACCCTATCGTAAGCGACCCGGTATCGCCCAGGAAAATCTTATTCGTATGTCCGTATACATTATACGGTATAAAACTGATTAGGGGTATCCACCCTACCAACCCCGTCTTACTTCAATAGGGTTTTATCAATAAATTGCGGGAGGAGTTCTTTGAGGTGAGAGGATTTTGTGTCGTTGATGTTGTTGATGACGTAGGTAAGCCATTTCTGGG
>Ga0209083_1000542_pt1 | contig 54368 bp, 36 predicted proteins | sample AM7aDNAmetaG_FD_184132 | JGI IMG/M metagenome (GOLD analysis project Ga0209083, IMG submission 184132) | Freshwater microbial communities from Finland to study Microbial Dark Matter (Phase II) - AM7a DNA metaG (SPAdes) (version 3) | ecosystem: Environmental > Aquatic > Freshwater > Lake ...
GGCTGAAACCTTCAAGCTGTTTTATCGGCTGTGGGAACTCCATTTGCGGCAACCTGACATAGACCTGCGCAACTTCGTCACCGTCCATCTTCCCTGCATTCTTCAGGTTGAAACTGACCTGAACTTTTGACCCCTGATCCTGAACTTTCAGGTTACTGTAAGCAAAATTGGTATAGCTCAACCCATAACCGAAGGGATACAAAGGCTTCCCTTTGAAATACTGGTAAGTCCTACCTTTTGCCATGTCGTAATCCCCGAAATCGGGCAGGTCGTCCATGCTGTTGTAAAACGTTAGGGGCAACCGACCGGCAGGGTTGTAACTTCCAAACAAAACATCGGCTACAGCAGTACCACCCTGTTCACCAGGATACCAGGCATCGGCAATCGCAGGTATATGTTCATTGATCCATCCGATAGCAAGGGAACTTCCGGCAACCAAAACGACAATGGTCTTGGGATTGGCCTGATAAATGGCCTTGATAAACGCCTCCTGGTCTTTCGACAACGAAATATTTTCGCGATCCTGACCTTCGCTTTCAAAATTCCTGTTCATCCCAAGCACGGCAACTGTCACATTGCAACTTTTGGAGGCATTGATGGCCGGGGCAAACAATTCGGTAAAGTCGCGGTTCATATTGGGCGCTTTCCAAAACAATTTTGCGAGCGGTTCACGTTTGACAAAATACTCCGCCCTAAAATCATAGGTCTTGCCAGCCTCAAGTTCGACATCAGCAAAATCCGTTCTGGCTGCTTTCCGTTTCCATGAATCCAGCACCACTTTACCATCGATCGTCAGACGGCATCCGTCATGTGCCTGAAAACCAATGCTGTATTTTCCCGAAACTGTGGGATGCAGTTTCCCGCTCCAACGGATTGAAAATGTATTGGTTGGAATAAAAGCATCGGGTTTCTGATTGGCAGGTTCAAAATTGATCTCTTCCTCCATCCTGCTTTTGTTGACACCTTCCAAAGTCATATTGGAAAAATACTCAGCCTTTAACCCCCCAGGAAAGAAGGACTTTGAGATCAGTTCGTACCCCTCCAACCCGCTGATTGCCTGCCATGGAACGGCCACAATTTTCACCTTATTGCCTACTTTATTTTGGATTCCTTTCAGGATGGAAACTGGTTCGCCAACAGGTACACCACTGTAATCGCCAAATTCGGCATTTGCCGCATTGATACCAACAACAGCAATCGATTTCACTGTGTTGATGTTGATCGGCAGCAGGTTATTCTGGTTTTTGAGCAAGACAATGCTTTGACGCGCTGCCTCCAACGCCAGAGCCTTGTGACCAGCAGAACCTACGATGGAAGGTGATAGTTTGTTGTAAGGATTATGGTCGGGGTCATCGAACAGTCCCAGTTTCATCCTGGCCCGCAGGACGCGGTAAGCAGCCGTGTCGATATCCTGAATGGAAACCATGCCTGATTTATAAGCCTTTACCAAAGGTTCTTTGTAAACATCATCGCCGCATTCGAGATCCAGACCTGCTTTGATCGAGACCATTGCGGCCAGCTCCTTTGTTTTTACATATTGATGGCTTGAGACAAGGTTTCCCGGGCCGCCGCAATCGGAGACCACATAACCGTTGAAACCCCAGTCCTGGCGCAAAACTTTGGTCAATAACCATGGGTTTGCCGTGCAGGGAATGTCGTTGATCGCATTGTATGCTGCCATAATTGACTGACATTTTCCCTCTTTAACTGCAGCTTCGTAAGCCGCAAGGTAATATTCCCTGAGCTGCTTTTCAGAAATCTTCGCGTTGCACATAAAACGGTTGTGCTCTTCGTTGTTAGCCGCAAAATGTTTAGGGGTGGAAACCACCTTGAGGTAGTGCGGGTCATTCCCTTGTAACCCTTTGACAAATTGGACTGCAAGCGTCCCTGTCAGGAATGGGTCTTCACCATAGGTTTCAGGTGTACGCCCCCAACGTGGGTCGCGGGCCATATTGATGGTTGGGGACCAGAACGTCAGCAGGTCGTTGAAATGAAGGGTTTGCTTTTTGCCCCTCTCCAGTTCGTTCCATCTGGCACGCGCCTCATCCGAAATGACAGAGGCAATCTCATAGTGAAGGGCAGGGTTCCACATGCTCGCCAGTGCAATGGCTTGTGGGAAAACGGTGAAATTTCCCGGTCGGACAATCCCATGCAATGCTTCATTGCCATGATAATATTTTTCAATACCGAGCCTTGGAATTCCGGGGGAACTGGCAATCAGCAGACTGATCTTTTCCTCCGGGGTCAATTTTGAAAGAAGGTCCATAATGCGATCATGCTGAGGGGCGTTTTCATTTTTGTATAAATGAAGCCCTTGACCATATGATTGAGATACAGAAATAAATAGAAATAGGGAAATAAATAGAAATTTTGAAATAAATGGAAATAGGTTCTGAAGAATTTGCCTTTTCATAGGACATTTAATTTTTTAATTCCTTAATTCTTTAATTTTATTTATTCTTCTCTGCCCAAGCCCTTAACAATTGAATGGCTTTGGCGAGGGTTCCGGCAGAACCTTTGAACTGGGCTGACCCTTTCGGAGTGCCATCAACGTAATACCATTCATAGAATCCCTTGTTTTTGATCACGAGGTCAATCATGGGGCGAATTTCAGCGTAAGCTTCCTCAGCATACCCATTTAAAACCAGTTGTTGGATCATCCTTGCGCCGAACCAGGTCCAGTCGCCCCCATTCTGATAAATATAGGGTTTCCCCATCCCGCCATGGAAAAATCCATCGGGATAAGGTGGAAATAATGTCAACCCGATAGTAGGTGCCCCTGATTGCCGAACATTTTCAAGCATTTGACTGTTAGAGTATTGAATCTCTGATTTGCTCAATAACCCAGCTTCTATCGCGATTGCTGTACCGCCGTGGTAATAAACTTTTGATTCATCAAAACCGGTAGGAATTGGAGATTTTTCGAGATAAATGTGTGGCATGAATTTCTGCAATTTCGGGTCCCATAAGTGTTTACGGGCATTGTTGGCGATTCCAGACCGAAGTTTTTTCAGGTATTCAGCACGTTCCAGGTCTTTTGTCATTCCAACAAGGTTATCGAGAGCTATCACAAACATCGCATTGTCGTAAATATCAATAGCCGGAGTTGTGGTCGAATCGATATCCACCACATTATCGGTATTGGGTTGCACATCGCCCCAATCGGCGGTCATGGCACCCCAAAGCAAACTATATTTTGGACTGTAACGCTCCTTCAACAGATAATCAACCATCCCGTTCATCCGTTCATCGACTGTTTTACCTGCAATATTTTCCAACAAGATAGTCGTATCGCCGGTTACCCGGATGTATTTTCCAACCATTTGAATCAGGGATGTTTCCTGGTCTGTTTCAACTGTATTCTTGAATCCGACATGGGCAGTATCTTCAGGCGACCGGTATTGGTTCGGATCGCCCCATGTAAAATCCTTGTTCAGCACATAGCCATCAATCATCTCATTGTTGGGTTGCTGAAGTGCGAAAAAAACCAGTATGGCACCCCTGATCTCTTTGGGATCAACTTCCTGAAGCGCGGTCTCGATGAAGGTGTTCATATCACGCGCCCAAACCTGGGAATAACCACTTCCGGCATTAAACCCTTTTTTCAAAAGATTTCTGGCCATTGTATCTACCACTGTGAAGGTTGGATCGCTGAGGATTTTATTGGCCAATACCTTATTCGGATCAGGTGGTTGTGTACAACTGCCGATTAGCAAGCTAAGTACAAAGAGATTGAAAATGTTCTTCATTGGTTTTTATAACTATTTATTTGACAGGTCTTTGGGTTGACGACTTTATCTTCTCCAATAACTGGGTTAGTTCTTTCACCTTTTCAGGATTTTGGTTGTAAAGGTTATTGTCCTCATGGATATCCTGATCAAGGTTATACAATTGACCGACAGGATCTCCCGGCACGGGTTTGATTTCAGAAGGGACAGTAAAACCGCCTGAACCAAGTTTTGTAATCAATTTCCAGGGTCCTTTCCGGATATCGAAAGTCCCTTTGGATGAGATATTTACAATTGCCGGCTGAACGGGTATTTCGGAAGCACGACCCAAAATGATCGGAAGGATTGAATAGCTGTCTTCGGTCTTGAACTCATCGGAATGATTTCCAACCAATTCAGCACAGGTTGCCATCAGATTTGCATGGGTGATTGTAGCCTTGCTAACCGTTCCAGCTTTTACCTTTCCGGGATAGCGGACAATAAACGGCACACGGTGTCCACCTTCAAAGGCATCACCCTTCATTCCACGGAAGGGGCCTGCCGCTTTGTGGTTGTACTGCTGAACGAAGTTTTCACGCCAGTACGGACCGTTATCGCTCGTAAAGATAACCAATGTGTTTTCAGCAAGGCCCAAACTATCAAGGGCATGCAAAACCCTTCCCACTTCGGCATCCACCTCTTTTACAAAGTCGCCATATTCCCCTGCTTGTGAAGTGCCGGAATATTTGGTTATAGGAACCCATGGCGTATGTGGCGCGGGCATCGGGAAATAGAGGAAAAAAGGCTTTTTTGAACCTTTTTGTTTTTCAATAAAACTGATCGCATGATTCGTGAAATTGGGAAGCACCTGGTAAAAATCGAATGATGGCGACATCAACCCAGCCCTCCAGAACGGACCTGTATAACCCGTATCGAGCTTATTTCCATTCGTTGAAGATGTAAGAGGTTCTGTCAGCTTGTCGTTTTCAAGGTAACAGTAAGGTGGCATATCCAAAGATGCTGGTAGGATGTACGAATAATCGAAACCTTGGGTTCTTGGTCCATGAACCGGAGGTTTTGAAAAATCGATGTGGTCCGGGTTCATCTCTTTCAAAATACCATATAGATTTTCCTTGTTATATTCAGGTTTCAGCGAATCTTTGTATGCCTCTTTTGGGACCCAATCCAATCCCAGGTGCCATTTGCCCACCACCCCTGTCTGGTAGGAACTTTTTTTCAATAACTTGGCAACTGTAGGCAAGTCGTTCTCAATCAGAGTCCTGCTGTAGCCGTTTAAAACACCCACTTTTAACCTGCTTCGCCATGGATATCTTCCTGTCAAAATGGAATATCTTGTTGGTGTGCAGACCGATGATGTAGTGTGGGAATCGGTAAAACGCATCCCCTGTCTGGCCAAACCATCAATATTTGGCGTACCGGTTTTGGCTTCAGGATTGTTGACAGTGACATCGCCATAGCCAAGGTCGTCTGCCAAAATAAAGACTATGTTGGGAAGCTTATTTTCTGTCCTGTTTTGCAAAGGTTTCCCCGATTCCCCGAAACCGAAGAACGGTGTTGATAGCAAAACCAATAACAATGGGTTTGACGTTTTCATCGTATAATATTTCTATTTATTTCAACTTATTTCTATCTATTTCCAACTATTTCATCCTGTTCATATAAACTCCAAAAGATGAGATCGTTGGATTTAACCTCGATTTCAGGATGCGCAACCTGACTTTATCGGTCGTTACTGTTTCGAAACGCAGTAACCGCTTGTAACCAACAGTTGTCCCTTCGGTCAATTTCTGCCATGCTCCGTTTACCCATCCTTCGAGAGTAAACGATTCGATGCGCTGTCCAACCTGAATATTTTCCTGAAGCATCAAAACATTGAATGTCTGCTGACCATTAAGGGTGAGGTCAAGTGTTGCGTCCGACTTGTCGGACGCGGCTGCCCACCAGGTCTTGTTATCGTAGTCGATGCAGAATTCCGCCTTTTGACTTCCTGATTGGGAATCTGCCACAATTTTTGCTCCGATTAAATAGTTGGTCGCAAAAATCTCATCAATGGCTTTTTTGAACAATTGAAGGTTGCGCACATCATTTTTGTGAAGCAAGCCGCGCCTGTCGGGAGGGATATTCAACAACAACAATGAGTTGCGACCAATGCTGCTAAAATAAATATCGAGCAGTTTCTCCGGAGTTTTTACAAGGCTGTCCTGACTTGCATGATAGAACCACCCTGGCCGGATGGAAACATCGACTTCCGAAGGATACCAGATCAGCCCTTTGGCATTGGCGATCACTGAACGGCTGCCAAGGTCAGGTTTCTGCATATCGCCTTCAGGCACAAAAGCCGAATTACTTGCATTTTGCTGTGAACTGGCGGAGATTTCGTCAAGTCGGGCAGCTGAAACGGGGACAACACTCCATTCGGTTTCTCGTCCATAGCCACTTTCGGTTCCGACCCATCTTACATCGGGTCCCATGATGGCAATCGTTGCATCGGGTTGCAACTTACGTATGGTGGAATAGTAAGATTTAAAATCGTAAACCTGCCTTTTCCCGTTGGGCCCTTCGCCACAGGCACCATCGAACCAGACTTCGGCGACCGGACCGTAGTTGCTCAGGAGCTCAGTTAACTGGTTCACAAAGTAGGTATTGTAAGTTGGCGAATCGCCATACGATGGTTCGTGGCGGTCCCAAGGGGAAAGGTAAACTCCAAACTTGATCCCAAGCTCTTTACAAGCTTCGGCAACCTCTTTTACCACATCGCCTTTCCCATTTTTATAAGGACTGTTTTTTACGCTATGCTCGGTGAACTTGCTGGGCCATAGGCAAAACCCATCATGATGCTTACAGGTAAGGATCACTTGTTTGATCCCTGCATCTTTGGCTGTTTGTACCCATTGCTTTGCATCAAGGCTTGAAGGATTAAAAACTGAAGGGTTCTCCTTGCCATCGCCCCATTCGCGGTCGGTAAACGTATTGACTGTAAAGTGGAAAAAGGCTGTAAACTCGCCATCCTGCCAAATAACCTGTCGCGGACTGGGTGTCACATTCGCCGCGAGTGCAACAATTTGTGCTTCGGTTGATCCTTCCGGGATCAGTGTAGAATTTTTTCCAGTTTTAGATTCTGGAGCCGGATTACAGGAAGCAAAAAATAAATTCAAGCCTATTAAGCTAATTAACAGCAGTTTGATTTGATTCATAAGGTATTCAATTTATTTCAAAACATTTCCATCTGTTTCCAAACATTTCAACCTATTTCTATTTATTCTTTTTTTTTAGTCAGTTGAAATTCGATAAGTTATAACTGCTGTGAAAATAGGCATAAGGATTGAAAAAAAACAGGTTGTGCATAAAAATAGATTGATATGGGACAGGAATAACAAACTTTAGTAAGAAGTGTCCCGGTGACTTTGAGCAGTTGCCCACACAAGAATTGGCCGATCCAGTCACCCAGACACTATAATATGGTTTGAATGTCTTTATCTTTGGCTAATTAAATAACTGAAAATAAGATAATAAGGTTTACGAGGTCGTAGGCATATAACCCTGATACTAAGGTTAAAAAATTGAAAATAAGGTTTTTAGATAAACATTTTGTTGTTACCATTTTACCCAATTTTCAATTTTTATTATACTTTTAACAAATATACTGAAAAAAAAATCTACATTCTTTTGTTTTATTCATTCACCTTCCTTAGCTTTGGAAATACAATCAAAAATTTGGGCGTCCAAATGAAATAACAAACCAAACAATAATTTCCCCAACATGAAAAAAACACTAACTTTTTTTCTATTTACCTTATTTACAGGGACTTTATTTGCACAGTCACAAATCTCCGTCCAATCGTTCCGTAAGCTCGACAGCGATATGACTGCCGGTATCGAAGCGCCCAAAATTGATGGGGATAAAATAGCCGGTTACGAAAAACCCAAAGTGATCGATATATCCCCGAAGGAAATTGTAAAGTCTTATTCTACTGAATATTACAAATACAAGAAAAGGAAAAGCCTTTGGTTGGTCTCGGCTTTGGTAACTGGTGCATCGGGGACGGTTTCCTACCTACAGGCAAAATCGGCGAGCGACCAGTACAAGACTGCCACCAACAATGCCGAAGATGTTTACAAAAAAATGGAACTATACAATATGATTTCGCCAATTGCTTTGGGAATGGCGGGATTCAGTACGATCGAATTTATCCTTACATCAGGCAAACAGGCCAAAGCGAGGAAGCTGCCGGTCAGTTTTTATCCCGTTTCGCTCAAAAATGGCGGTGGCCTTGGACTATCTTACAACTTTTAATCCAAACCCCTAAATAACAATAACATGGACACAAAGATATTCTCCTTTCTGATCCTTTTTTTGTTGGCAACTTCGTGCGTGAAACAGGACCACAACAACCCGTTCGATTCGCAATGTCCCAAGGAGCTTTGGACACCTACCGATTTCAAGGCCACATTGGAAGGCACCACGGTCAAATTGACCTGGAGCCAATCCGAAAACCGGATCTCCGGGTTTAAATTGACAAAGAAAGTGGATACCGGTACTGAAATTGCCCTCCCCAACCAATCGAAAGATGTCAACCAATTGACGGATGCATCGCCCACAGGTGGCAAAGTACACGTTTACACACTGGTGGCTTATGCAGGGAACAACCAAAGCAATGTGGTGACTACCCAGATTACGCCTGTTTTCACGGCAACTGTCACAACAACTTCTGGTACTTCAATCACGGCCAATTCTCTGGTTGTGGGTGGCAATATTACGTCAGATGGAGGTTCGCCTGTTACAGAACGTGGAGTTTGTTGGGGAACAACATCCAACCCTATAACAACGTCAAATAAGGTTCCAATCGGATCAGGAACAGGGGTTTTTAGTACCTCCGTCTTCGGTTTATCACCATCCGCAACCTATTATTTCCGTGCGTATGCCATTAATAGTCTGGGTACTGCTTATGGAAATGAAGTAACTGCAACAATGTTGTCTGCTTTGCCAACCCTCACCACAACTGCCGTTTCTGCAATGACAACTACAACTGCCACAAGTGGCGGAAATATCACTTATGAAGGCATCTCTTCTGTTACAGCACGTGGCGTATGCTGGAGTACCTCCCCAAATCCAACAACAGCCAATTCTAAAACTACGGATGCGACAGGACCTGGCACTTTCACAAGCAACCTTATGGGCTTAACCCCTGGTACACAATATTATGTAAAGGCGTACGCAACCAATAGTTCAGGGACTGCTTATGGCGTTCAAGTAAATTTCACTACCTCCCCAAAATTTGGCAGTACGATTACCGATATTGATGGCAATGTTTACAATACAGTCACCATTGGAACACAGGTTTGGATGGTTGAAAACCTTAAAACCACAAAATACCGCAACGGCGACATGATAGCCAATTTAACTGTAGATGCAACCTGGGCATCATTGGGTACTGGCTCATATTGTTGGTATTACAACGATGCAGCCACCTACAAAGCAACTTACGGTGCTTTGTACAATTGGTATGCAGTTGCCGACAGCCGCAACATCGCCCCTGCCGGCTGGCATGTTGCTACCGATGCCGAGTGGACCACCTTGACCACTTTTCTTGGTGGCGAAAGCGTCGCCGGGGGGAAACTAAAAGAAACGGGCACATCTCATTGGTTAGGCCAAAATACCGGTACTACCAATAGCAGTGGTTTTACTGCGTTTCCTGGTGGCCTCCGTTACAGCAATGGGTCATTCAACGGCGTTGGCTACTTGGGTTACTGGTGGACCTCTACCGAGATCTCTACTACAAATGCATGGTTCAGGTACATGGACTCCTCTTACAGCTTTGCGTATGGAGGCTATGACAGTAAGTATTTCGGTTTTTCTGTTCGCTGTTTGCAGGATTGAATTGTGCCAGGAAATACGGAACGTGTTTCTTTACATTTGGTGTATGCTGTTTTCAAGATGGTGGGTTGCAGGCGGTCACCGAGCACCGGAATAAATTCCGGTGTTACAATATGGTCCGTGCCTATCGGCACTTGGTGTTCTAATGGAGATAGTACAAGACAAAATGGTTGGCACAATTTAAATCTTTGGAGATCTATCTTTGGAACTGTCATTACAAAGCGACAGTATATTAAATGATTATCAGAATCAAGATGTTTGGTATGGCAATCCCATGTTTGAAGCACTTTCAAAACATTGTTTTTTGCTCTATTGGAAAGTTAAGAAAAATATGGTAAAATTGTATGTCTTAAGATTTCCCTGAAATTTCCGTCCTTGGAGGGTGGCAATATCACCGGAATATTTATAATCATTAAAGTAAAAAATTATGAGTTTACTTACATTGGAATTGAAAAATGAAGGTGATTTAAATCTTTTCATTTCGTTTGCCAAAAGATTGAATGTGACAATACTCGATATCAATCAAACGATAATAAATGAGCAAGAAAGCCCTGTTTTGTGGCTGGAAAAAATTGCTAAAAAAGGGGGAATAAAATCTATTTCAAATCCCTCCGAATGGCAAAAAGAAATCAGAACTGATCCTATTTTACCAAACCGTGATTGATCATGATTTTAGATAGCAACATCATCATCTATTCCGTAATGCCCGAGAACCTCAAGTTGAGGTCTTATTTAAAAGATAATGAATCGGAATTGGCGGTTTCTGCAATTACAAAATTGGAAGTTTTAGGGTATCATAAACTTTCATCTGAGGACAAAGAATTGTTTGAAGGCTTTTTTCAAACTATAACAGTTTTGCCTGTAAGCAAATATGTTATCGAAAATGCTATTAGCTTAAAACAACAAAAAAAAATGTCACTTGGCGATAGTTTGATTGCTGCGACAGCATTGGTAAATAATCATAAACTGTTTACCAATAACGTTGAAGATTTTAACGGAATTTCCGGTCTGTCAATTATTTCCTTGAAATCCGTGTTATAGATGTGAAGTAACACAGAATTCCACCTCATCGCCAAAAATTGACCCAAATTAATTAGAAAATTTACGGAAACTCATCCCCCAACCTTTGAAACTTTGTGGCGCACCCCACAAGTTTGGCAGATCCTGGATGTTATTCCCACCCCAACCCTAAAGGGAGTTTTTCCTGAACAATGAATATCAATAATATATAAATACGTTTTTAAGATTGATCCTTGCTTATTCTTATTACAGGTAGAATAAAATAATTTAAATTCCTGTCTGGGATTTGACTGTGCTAAAAGGAATTTTGGGAATTAGGAATTCAAATCGCTTCAATTTAAATTTTTCGGCCCTTTAACTTATTTGGATTCTGCCTTGTATCGAAAACGGTTGCGATTGTGACCAAGTTTTCGTCAATCAAATACACAATTTTGTAATTTCCAGAAACCAAATACCGTATTTCCTATTGTAAATGTGTTAGCATTTCTTCGGGTTGACCCATTCGTGGAGAATGCTCTAACAACAAGGTTTGGTCAACAATTCCGTTCACGAGCTTATTGGCAACACTCCTGCTCGCTTTGAAGAAATAATAGTCATAAATATTTCTCAATTCTTCAATAGCCGAATCAGACCAAATAACAACTATTTCCATGCTGCTATCTCAATCTTTAAATCCCTGGCACTCACAATTTTATTGTTCTTTACATCATCCAAAGCCCGATCAATTCGACCTTCGTATTCTTTAAGTGTCATAGGTTTAATCTCATTTTCGAACGATTTTTCCCTTTCTTGTTGTAACATTGCTTCAAACTTGGAAAGTAAATTATCGTTTGAGTATTTTAGAAATTCCTGAATAAAATGAATTTTGCGCTCCTGAATGTCCATGGCTTTTTTTTGTAAAAATAATAAATTCCCTTCCAAAATAAACTTTATAAAATTCCTGAAAAAGTCGAATATGAATATCGCTGGGATGGCGATCTCGGGTCAAAGCTCTGTTGATGCGCGAGAGTTGTTTCGGGACCGTGCCACCCAAGAAACCTAAGCGGCAGTAAAACCGTCTGTGATCGAAGTTCTGGGAAAAGCTAAGTTCCCTTCGGCCGGAGATGAAAAGCCGCTTAAAAGTGTGTGCAGACGAAATGGATGGCAGTTAATAAATTCGGAAGTTCTCTCTCTCTGAACTGTCATTGCGAACAAAACGACTTAAAATTAAATAGTTAGCAGTAATAATGTGTTTGGTGTAGTGTCCCGAGAGTTTACGAATCGGGAGGCAATCCCATATTTGAAGCACGGTTCGGAACAGTGTTTTTGGGATAGTGCTTCTTTGTTTGGGATTGCTTTGTTGTGCAGATAATCATCTTTCAAATTTAGATTGTGCTGCACTCCGCGCAATGACAGGTCCTAATGGTGAATGTCGTTAAAATTTGAAGTAAAAACTGCTTATCCCTTTCATTCAAGTTGGTTACTTATTGGAATTCTCTTATGATTACAATATGCTGATAACTAGGTTGTTGAACCAAATCCCCTCTGCCCCACTTTTCCAAAGGGGGAGTCCTTCAAACGAAATCTATTTCCTTTAACCTGATTTCAAGAATATCCAGACCAAGAGAGTCAAGCAGTAATTCATTCTTTCATTTCTTCATTTTTTCATTCCTTAATTCTTTCCCCCCAACTGTTCATCTGGTTCGGTTTCATCGGAATAGCCGAAATGACAAATGATTTGGGTTTTTCACCGGTATAGAGTACAACCTCTTCCCCTTTTTTCAGGCTCAAATCGATCAACCCATCATAAAGGGTGAAATTGGCGGTTTTCGAACCGGCAATTTTTATCGCCCCTTTTAAATCACACCTGATCCTGCAAGGTTCACCGGCCAGACTTTTAATCCGGATAAATTGGGTCTCCCCCGATTTCCGAACGGCACTGACCAGAAAAGCACCTTGCGCCCTAAGGTTGTAAAAACTGGCATCTTTCCAGGATATTGGCATCGCTGGAAAGACACGGATCGTTCCGCCCCAATCCTGGAAAAGCATATCCAGCATACTCCGCGAGGCCGAAATTGGTGACTCGAAAGTCGGGTTTTCACGCTCGCTATAGAAAGTATTTGCCGTGACCGTTGGGATTCTTGCAGGTTGGGGAGGCACGCCAAACCGGGGAAGCAGTTCGAGCGAACGGTTCAACCATTTCAGTGCATTGTCGCCATCACCCAGGGAAGCCCACAATGAGGAAGCTCCCGAGAATTTGTAAATGCAGTTGTCGCCATCGAGATCGGTAAAATGCTGGACCGATTTCCGCATCAAGGGGATCCGCTCTGGCGCATTGTCAATCGTTGTGTCGTAGAGCGGGAAGATTGTAAAGAGGTGACTGTAATGGCGGTGGGGTTTTTCAAAAGGCTGATCTTTACCAATCATGATCCCATCATTGTTGATATTAAAATCCTGCATTTTCGTCAGCCGGTCTTTCCATTTCGGCAATAAGGGATCGTCAATCTTCAACCGGTTGGCACAGTCGATCAATGTTTTGAATCCCCATCTTGCCAAAGCAATGTTCAGGCTGGTTTCCTTTGCATTCCCATATTCATCGGAGTAAGTGTAAGGAATATGGTACTTCCCATCATCGCCCAGGTAAAGGATACGCAGATAAACATTGAAGGTTCGGCGCAAAAGCGGGTAAACCTCTTGCCTCAACCTTATATCGTCCATGGTGCGCCTGTTGTGAAGATAGTACATTTGCATCAGCCAGGGTAGTACAATGATATTGAGCTCTTTATCGTTATCTTTGTCATCCGATAAAAACAAAGGTGCGTACAGATCATCAAAAGCCACAGGGTTCCGTATGCCTGCGCAATCGGACTGAAATCCCTCGGTGACATTGGCGACCAACTGGTCCTTGTGCCTGTCGAGGAGCTGATACAAGTTGTCTTCCAAATCAGTGTGATTGGTAGTCCCTAAGGTATAGTAAGTTAACTGGACATTCAGGTTCATCCACAGCATTGGCCATGCAGTCGGTTTGAACCATGGACCAAGAAGGTCGATAACTGGCCGGTTTGGGTGCGTTGCACTGGCCAATTTGTACAACTGGATCCAGTAGAAACTCTCCATACGGGCATCGGGGAGTGTAGCAAAACTTTGGGGATAGAAATCGTGCCACCAGGCACGGTGGGCCTTTTCAACAGAAGCCATATTCTTTGTTTGTGCTACTTTTATCGTGGCAACTGCATCAATCGCCGAACCATTTGCAGGTTTTCTGTATTTACCCCAACGGTTGGCAACGGTTACTAAAACTGTCCGCGAACCATCGGGATTTGATTTGTCGCTCCAAGCAGTGGCATAGTCGTCTCCCATTAGCAAATCCTGCGTCACGGTTTCAATGCCTTCTATTTCTTCGATTCGGAAGGGGGGATTCTGTTTGTATTCAACGTTCAGCTCCAATCCCATTGCCCTCTTGGCAATGTACCTTGCGCTTTGGGCCAATTGGGGACGCAATCTGAATTTTGCATCCTTCTCTTTTCCAGTGCCTTTCAGATCCATAACAATAAATTCCTCATTGGAAGGCACATAGCAACGAAAGGTGATCGTCCCGGTAGTTGTGGTGAGGACTCCGCGGATTTCAGCGTTCCACAAATCCTGCCTCAATTCGGTTTTTGTAATTTCTCCAACAGGTGTGAGCAGCAACTGACCAATCGGGAGCCTGCACGATTCGTAGGCATTGGCCCCTTTTATCCGGTGGTCATACACGTCGGTCCGGCCAATTTCAAACCTCAGAGTATTGGGTTCAACATCATCTCTGAAAAGAATTGTGCCAAGCAATCCGTTTCCAACGAAAGCACCTGCAAAATAATCTTCTGGAACCCTGTCCCAGATCAGGTCGTGTTGTGCCATAAAGGTTGGCCAGTTGACATCCAACTGAACCAACGATTTTTTGGGTGCTGCTTCACCGAATGTTATATTATACAGAAACAGCCAGATTAGAATAACCGCTTTTCTCATTGTTTGTATTTTTCCAGGATTGGTTGACCGATTTCCACGCCATCGACATTAAAAAGGAAATTGGCAGGCAGCGGATTTGGATTGTAATATTCAAGACGCTTATTGTTTAGCAAATCGGATTTCACCCCAAGTTTCCCGGAAGGAGTTAAAACAGAAATATCCACTATCCCATTTTCCTCTTCTACTTTGACCTGAGCCTTTAAGACATTTTGCCTGAACTTCTGAAAATCGGCATCGCTCTTTATCCCTTCCTGCACCTTCCACCACATGGCAATTCTTGCAGTCCCGTTATCGGGATGCCTGAGCGTCAGTCGTAAAGCTTCATTGTGTACCAGATGAAATGCTTCCCGTGAAGGGTTATACTGAAATCCATCATTGTAAAGGTATGCTTTGACATCTTTTCCTGCATTGTCCCAAAGGATACGGAAGGCAACCGCCACATCTTCAAAGCGGGCGGTAAAAGTATTTGTTTCATCAAAAGAAGCTTTTTCACCGGGTTTGGGGACTTCAATCTTTGTGTTGCCCATCCAGATTTCATCAAAGGTATTGGGTAAAATGATTGTTGAATTGAGGTAGTTGTAAATGCAGTTGTGGTCTTTTTCGCCCGAAACCAGCATCACAAATTCGCCCTTGTTCTGCGCAGATTGCATAAAGGGCATAAGGTGGCGGGTTTTGCCCCAACCACCGTTTGCCGGATAATTGGCGGGCATCAAGTGCTTCATTTTCTCCCCCATTCCTTCTTAACCCCATGTGCCATAATGGTCGCCACGTCCTTCCATTACATAGACGATATTGGGCATTTCAGGGATTTTCGGACTGCTCAGATAGATCACAAAAGGTTTGTCATCAGGACTGTATGCCTGGTTCGATGAGGCAATCGAAACTTTATTTCCAACAAAGTCACAGGCATAGGCATTTGCGAGGCTGTCCCAACGCTGCACAATGAACCTGTTTTTATGGTCCTTCAACTCTTTCTGTTGTGGAGTAAGACCTATCTTCTGAAGTTCTGCAAGGCAGATCTGGTGAAACAGGTGGTTGTTCTTGTTCTCCCCACCCAAAAGTGGGATCAGGTATTTTTCCTCCAAAAGGTCGCGACCGAATACGCGGTTGTAATCGCGGCTATGGGCACCACCAAGAAACCCGCCGAGCTGGTTATAGTGGGAGCATAAATCGTTCAGGAAAAACCGGAGTGCATCTGAAGCTTTCGCCTTCAGATCGGGATCTGTCGTAAGCCGATGGATCAGCAGTAAGGATTCCAGGTCAACACCGCAATAGGTTGGGCTATCGTATTCGCGGTTACCAAACCGGGCGATGTGATTGAGCCAGATGTCAAAAAATTTACGACTTTCCTCAACCACCGAAGGTTGTTTGTAAACCTGACCCAAGGCTGCCAAATTCCAGATCCTCATCACATATATATTTGTATATGTGATTCTTATTGGTTGATTTCGAACCCCCTTGAGTGCGTATTCAAATATCTGGTCCAACGTCTTCCGTGCTTCCACCGACAGTCGGTCATCAAAAAGGAGTTTGATCAGAATACCGTACTGGACACAAAATTCCACATTGTTCCCATCGCCCACATCGCCACTTGTTTCGGACCATCCCCAGTACATATTTCCATAACTTGGGGCAGTGGGATCAGTGATCACCCTGGTCTGGACCAATTTCAAAGCCCATTCCATTTGCTTGTCATTCAGGAATCGGATATCGAGTGCATCCAACAAAAACAGAAACACATCGCGCACACCCAACTGTGGTGGCGACTGTTGCAGTGCCTTCCATTGCTGCTCAAGGGTTGCCTTGCGAGCTGCAGGGTTGGGCATTTCGGGTATTTGCTGCTTTGTCCCGGATTGAGCAAAAGCAGCAACTTCAGATGCCAGAATGAAGAGGATAAAGACGTATCTTAGCATTTTGGGGGAATTATTTCAAATGGAATCTCTAATTTGCCTATTCTATTGTAAACTCAAACTCGCAGGGAGCGTAATTGGTAAAATAGAGGCAGTCGGCCTGCAATTTTGGGAGTGCGCCCCTCAGTTGAGTCCATTTGTGGGCAACTACACCAGGGCCTATTTTTATCTCATCATTGCCTTTCCGGTAGGTTGCGTATTCCCCGTTTTTCATGAGATAAGCGTCGCTGATCCCTTGTTTTTGGGACACATTCGACAATTTGCCGCCCGTTCGGAAAGCCAATTCCAAAGTAACAGGAAGATTTTTGGGCCCGTCAACTACTATTTTCAGATTTGCTTTCCCATTGGTTTCGGTCACATAAATTTTGGTGTTCAGGGTTTGAACTTCCGATTGCACCCTCTCGGTTCTTGGAACTTTGCCCCATGCTTCCCCCTCAGCTGGAATCTTCTCTTTTGGCAAAGGTTGGTAATAAGGTCCATTGATTGAGGAGGTTAAGACATATGTCCCACCTTCTTTTACCATTTGCTGACTCTGGAACTGCCCTTTTCCGAAGAATGAGGAAGATAGTCGAACCGCTTCAAGTGCCGCCGCCCCTTTAAAAAAGGTGAAAAACGTTGTGTTATTGGTAATGACCGACATGTCAACATTGTCCTTCCTGATCCTGACAATATCCGAATAGGTGAAATCCTTTTGGTAAGTAGTCGGAATGGGGTCTCCTTCGGGCAAGTCCTGCATCAGTGAGCTATCTTCGAGGAAATAGGGCAACATGTACTTCAGCTGCGCCACCGGCACCGTTTCTTCGATGTATTTGACCATTCCCGCAAAACGATTGTCCTTGTCGAGCAGGGCCATGTAGTTATAGGCCAGGTAATAACCGTTCAGGTTGCTCTGCTGGTATTTGTCCTGCCGATTGGACGATTCGGTGACGATCTCTCCATTGGCATGGACGAAATAGAAGGTCAGGTTCAGATTTTTCCGGACATCATCGTAAAGAGAGGTGAACCCCATCCTTTTGGCCATCTGAATCAGGCTCCTGTTGGTAGTGGGGGTATAGACAGCGGTACTTCTTTCATTGTACTGGCCATCGGGATCAATGTCGATTTTTTCGGCCAGCCATTGCTCCACCCTGGCCTGATAGGCAGGATTTGGAAAAAAGGAGTTGAGATATGCCAGTGCGCCAGATATCACCCAGCGGTGATTTGGGGTATGGACACCTCCGACTGAAAGTGCCTTCCCAGCATTCAGAAGGTATTGCTTGATGAGGGAAGGGAATTGTCCATAATCCAACTTGTCGTTTTTCAGCATGATCGAATAAGCCAGGGCCAATGGATAGATCGTGAACCCAAGGTCGGGGGTTGAGTGGAAATTGGTGGAGATCAGATCGATCGTGCCATCTTCATGTTGCAACTTCAGCAAACCATTAGCAGCAAGCGTCAAACGGCGGAGAACCTCTTTTGATTTGTAAAAATCCGACTTCGGCGATACATAGCCACACATCAATGTTTCAATCAGTTGTGCAGTCCCCATCGGTGAAACCACACTGTCACCATCGAACACAGCTCCATAATAGACATTGTTCGGTTGGATCCATTGCCTGCCCATGGCATTTGGGATCTCCTTGTCATTCAGCCTTATTAGCTCCCCAAGCAGCTCCTTTTTATTGTAAGGTGCCTTAAGCCCATCGGCTAGGGCAAGGTTGCATCCAATAATTGCAAAAAATAAAGCAATACCTATTTTCCCAAAGCTGATCCTAATTTTCGTAGAATGGTTCATTTTCTGATGTATTTGTTTTTGTTATTTTTCCAACTTCCCATATTCAATGAGGAACATAATGTATGAACCAATTGCATAATTCACCCCTTCTTTTGTATTCCTGCCGAAATAGTAGGCACGGTCGCCAATACAGGTTCCTTCACAGACCTTTGTTGGGATCAGGTACTTTCCATCCCTTTTTACTGCAAAGCCCAGCAATCCATTGTATGATTTTTCGATTACCGGAAGGAAGGTCTTTTTGTCCAGCACCTTTTTTTCAAGCCCAATGGTGATCCCATAGGCAAACATCGCAGAACACGAACTCTCAATAAAATTAGCCGTACTATTGGGATAAATGGGCAACTGGTACCACAATCCAGTTTTTTTATCCTGAAGGGCGGGCAAGTTCCGCGTAATTTCCTTTAATTCCTTGGCAAATGTTTTGAAATAGGAGGACTTGGCAGGGACTGTATTCAAAGCATCGGCCAATGCCATCACCACCCAACCATTGCCGCGCCCCCAGAATTCGATACTGGTCCGTTGGGGTGTCATCTTCGCCCAGCCAACCTGACTACATCGGTCTTTGTAGTCATCGTTATCGTCGTCATACCCATGTACCCAGAGTCCCCATTTTTTATCGGCAAGCTTTTCCTTATGTATCCGATATTGCTTCAGAAGCTCCAGGATGTATTTCTCGTCACCTGTATAACGGTACATTTCAAGCAGATACATGCTGATCATGTAAATGGTATCGTCCCACATCTCAATGGTTTCCGTCCTGTGCGAAACCCCACCTGCTTTTGTTCGGGGAGTGGTCAGATAATCGGCAAATATCTTATTGGCTTTTTCAATGTATTTGGGATCGCCTGTGATCTTTGCCAGAAAAGCCATCCCATGCCCCGAAGCTACCGCGTTGGGATGCATTCCATTCGCATCGTTCATCGTAAGGTCCATAGCCTTCCAGATGTAATCCAGATAGACCAGTTTTTCAGATTCCGGCCTGGAATTGTAAAGGTGGACCATTGAATTCAACATTGTTGCCTGACCCCAGTCCCATTTGTACTGACCGGCTGGCATAAATACTTCGCGGCCATATACATCCAGCGAATCGATCTGTGCCTGAACAGGATTATTCGTCTGTGCCTGGACTGTTTTTATGCTCAGCAGTATGATAAAGCAGTAGAATACAATTTGTTTATTCATATTTTCCGATTTCTATTTTCTATTTTCCAATTTCTATTTCGGAACCATTCGTAGCAACTTAACACCATGATAAGGGATTTCTGTACCAAACGTCCTATAAAATTCGCCCAAATCCTTTTGTCTCCACACATCACCGAGGTTCCATTTCCCTTTCAATCCAATTTTTTCAAAATCAAAGATAAACAGTTTCTCCGGTTCGTTGCCCCAACGAAAATATGATTGTGGTGTTTTCCCATAGTCGTCGGTATAAAACAAGCCAATAGCAAAGGATCCATCCTCCAAAGGTTTCAACCAGATTTGGACCCCGTTTTCATCAGACACGAGCCGTGCAGGTTTACCCAATGGATCCTGGTTAATTTCGATAACCTCATCGTTGGTAAGCAGGTTCAAGGTAAAATCATCCAACTGTTCTATGGGGCAACCGATCAACAAGGGTGCTGCCAGTAAACTGAAAATGGAGACATGGCTGTATTGTTCGTCAGGCGTCAATCTGGTCGGATGCATCTCCATCGGGCCCATGCTCACATTTCCAAGGACCATCATGTCGGGATCGTTCCAGTTACCTGGTCCGCCATAATCGCCCCATTTGTCGATTGTAAAAGCAAGCGAATAGAGGCTTGGCCAGCTGTCGCGGATATCGGGACCGGTCCGCCAAGCGTTGGTCAAACGGACCCAATCACCGGCTTTTTCGATCGGTGCATTGTTGGAGATGCTGAAAACCACATCCCTACCCGACTTCCTGAGGGCTTCAGACATGCGTTCGGTGGAAGTCACATCGATACGCCAGTCATATTTAAGGTAGTCGAAACCCCATTCGGCCATTTGCAGCGCATCATTTTTTTCAAACCGGTACTTCCCGATCGGAGCGGAAGAACGCCTGTTTTCCTTGAGGGGTTGATGTTTTTCACCCCCTTTTTCAAAATCGGAGGAAGCACCCGGATAACCGGCATAACTATAAACGTATGGTGTTGAATAAATTCCAGCCTTCAATCCGAGGGAATGGATCGTATCGACCATCTCTTTGATTTTGGGAAACTTACTGTTTGGCTGCAAAGCGTTCAGTTTGCCCCCACGGAACCCCTGCCATGAATCATCGATGTTGATATAGCTCCACCCGTGATCGCTTAAACCACTTGTGACCATCTCATTCGCCGTCGCAATCACCTTTTCCCTGTCTATCTTTTCGGCCCACGAATTCCAACCATTCCAGCCAATTGGCGGGGTAAGGGAAATGGTATCCCCGATGCATATTTTCAGCAGTTTGGTAGCTTCTCCCAACTCGTTTTTTGCCTTTAACGTGGCATGATAGGTTCCCCGTTTGCCAACTTTACCAGTGATGATCCCAGTCCGGGAATCCAGCTTCAGACCTTTGGGCAGGTTCTCTGCCGCGAACACCAAGGGACGTTTGCCAGTTGTTGAGATGGTATAAAAAAATGGATTGCCGGGTGTGGCACCGAAGATTTTGGCAGAATTGATCCTCGGTGTTTGCGGGAAATCGGGCGTCAGGATCACCCTTACACCCGTATTTGGGATCAATTTTGGAAGGGAGTCACCAATCATTTCAAATTTGGCATTGGCCCAATCGCAATAGGTCATTTTGTTTTTCAAGCCACCGATGTCGTCAGTAACCAGTAGTCCGAGCCTTTGGATCCCTTTCAGGTTCACATCGATCTTTTTTGCCCTGTCACCGACCTTCATTTCACCGCTTTCGAAAAGTATTTTCCGATCGCCTATGACATAGAACTTTATGGGAATCGCCTTATTCGCCAGATCATCTGCACCAACCTCAGCCGTAAAACGTAAACCATTTCCGTTGAGGAAGAAGGGAAACACTGCAGTCGTGATCGAACCAATTCCTCTTCGGTAAGGAACACCCCCAATGCGGATGGTATCCTTCATGTAACTACCTTTTGCCTTTACAGGACGTATCCCCTCCGAAAACGAAACGATCCGCAGGTCATCAACCCAAACAATGGAACCTTTTTCCTGGCAAGATCCAAAAAATAACCAAAAACTGATTAGGATGAGCAACTTAGTTACACCTTTCATATTTTTACCATCTTTAGCATGACTACTCCATGGTGCCTGATTTCTGTTTTGAATGACCCTTCAAATTCGCCCAAATCCTTTTGCCTCCAAACATCCCGGAGCTTCCATCTGCCATTCAACCCAATTTTAGCAAAATCAAAAGTAAAGGGTTTGGCCATTTCGTTTCCCCACCGGAAATAGGACTGCGGCGTTTTTCCATAGTCTGCGATGTTGAATAAACCAATAGCAAAAGAACCATCTTCCAATTGTTTAAGCCAGATTTTCACACCATTTTCTTCGGCAACCAACCGCCCGGGTTTTCCCAACGGATCCTGGTCAACTTCGATCACTTCATCGTTGGTGAGCAGGTTCATTGTAAATTCATCCAGTTGTTCAATGGGGCAACCTATGAGTAAGGGGGCTGCCAGTAAACTGAAAATGGTCACATGACTGTACTGTTCATCGGGGGTAAGGCGTGTAGGATGCAAATCTGTTCCGGTCGTCACATTCCCCAGGATCAGCATATCGGGATCGTTCCAATGACCGGGACCACCAAATGGAGCCCATTTGTCGGTTGTAAAGGCCGATGTGTAGAGGCTCAACCAGCTATCCCTGATGTCAGGTCCAGTCCGCCAGGCATTTGCTACCCGGGCCCAATCTTTTGCATGGTCAAAGGGTGCCGAATTGGAAATGCTGAAAAAAATATCCCGACCCGATTTTTTCAGGGCTTGCGACATCCGCTCGGCCGAATTCAGTTCTATGCGCCAATCATATTTGAGATAGTCAACACCCCACTCTGCCATCTGACGGGCATCTTCCATTTCGAAACGGTATTTGCCCACACGGCGATAGGCCCTTTTGTTGTTTTTGACAGAATCGGGGTATTCCCCTTTTTCAAAATCGGATGAAGCTCCTGCATAGCCTGCATAACTTGAAATCCATGGAGTTGAGTAAACACCTAATTTTAAGCCTTTTGAATGTATGGTTTGGATCATCTCCTTAAACTTCGGAAATTTTTCGTTGGGCTGTAGAGCATTGAATTTCCCACCCCGTTGTCCCTGCCAGGCATCATCAATGTTGATGTAGGTCCACCCATGATTGTTCAGTCCCATTTTGACCATTGCATTTGCAGAGGCAATTACCTTTTCCTGATCGATGTTCCTTGCCCACGAATTCCATCCATTCCAACCTATCGGAGGAGTAAGGGCAATTGTATCGCCGATCACTATTTTCAACTGATTCTGATCTTCTGCCAATGCGTTTTTTGCCAAGAGACTGGTAATATAGGTTCCTTTTTTCATAAGCTTTCCCGAAATTATTCCGGTAGATTCATCAAGGGACAACCCTATGGGTAAATTCATGGCAGAAAATCGGATTGGGCGTTCACCAGTTGCGGTAATTGTATAAAGAACAGGGTTTCCCGGAGTGGCACCTACAATTTTGGACGAAGTGATTTTTGGTGTTTTTGTAGGCGGAGGTGTCAGGATGTACTTTTCGTCAGTATTGGGAATGTTCATTGGCACATTTCCTTCCAGCATCACAATCTTGGCATTCGCCCATTCGGAATAGGTCTTTCCATAACCTTCATCGTCCAGACTGACAGTTACAAGTAATCCCATCCTTTGGATTCCCGAAAGGTCAACATTCACTTTTTTGGCTGCGTCACCCACTTTCATGTCACCGCTTTCAAAAAGGATTTTCTGATCGCCAAGAACATAAAATTGGACTTTCATATTCTTGTTACCCTTATCGTCAGCCCCGACCATTGCAGAAAACTGCTCTGCCTTTCCGTTCAGCAAAAACGAAAGGACACTGACCGACTGTACACCAATCCCCCTTTCAAAATATTTCCCTGCGATAAAGATGGAATCACCAGCCTGGTTTTTCTTTTGTGAAACCGAGGGAATCCCTTCGGAAAAAGTCTTTATTTTCAGGTCATCCAACCAAATCCCCGTGGTTTTATGTGCACATCCCTCTGATATTAAAAGAATTACAATTAACAATCTGACAACTCTATCCATTTTGATGTAAAAAGCTCAATTAAAATTAGTTTGTTGGTAGAACGACATAAAATGCAACCTGATAAAAAAAGGGAAGTAGGAATATTTCCCACTTCCCTTTTAATCATTGATAAGGTTGATAAAATTAAACGATTATCTTAGTAACCAGGATTTTGCGTGATTGAAGGGGCGGACCTGTCAATTTCGCTCTGTGGAATCGGACGGACGAGGCTATTGTCAGAGGGGACACCTTTTGCCTTTGTCCAGAAATTGTATTTCTTGGCCCTCTCGATCAATTTTCCTGTCCTCTTGAGGTCAAACCACCGGTTGAATTCCCCAAACAATTCCCTTCCGCTTTCGTCCAATACCATGTCGAGGGAGATTGTTGCTGCTGTAGCCCTGTAAGAAACTGTCTCAAAAGATGTCAGGTCTTCAGGATATTTGGCACGCTGAGGATCAACTCCGGCACCCACGGCACGGTCGAGCACCTTGTTGTAATAGACTTCAGCACCACCAAGTGTTCCATTACCAGCACCTTTCAGAATTGCCTCGGCAGCAAGCAGATAGGCTTCGGCAGAGCGGAAGAGTGCAAAGTCGAATGTGCCATACCCATCACCATAGGTAATTCCAGGCTGCCAGAATTTCCACATCGAAGGCGTTGCGGCTGTCAGACGTGAAATGGCAACACCACTGACCATCTGATCCAGATTCATAACAGCATATTTTTTGGTCCCACCTTCGTCAATACCCTTTTGTGTAGCGGTAGCCGGTTTGTTCCATGGAGTCCAGTAAGCTACTGTATCACCAACGGCATAGCTAACCTTTAGTGAGGCATCTGTATAGCTGTAAGCGTAACCGGAAACAGCTTTGAGTGCCCATACTGCATTCACAAAGTCATGCGTATAACGGCTGTCCTTTTGTGGATCGAAGAAACGATAAGAGGCAGGCGTAGGTTGATTCTGACCAAGACTACGGTTGTAATCGCTAGTCCTTCCAGCATTTCCGACCAATTCGCCATTGCCGGGGAATATGGAATGGTAATAATTTCCCGGTTCGCGGGTTGCTGTACTCGGATAAGGAACTTCCATCGCATTGGTCAAAGCATCAGCGTTGTACTGAATCGGAAAGACGACTTCAGTATTTTTATCATTCTGTGCACCAGTGTATTGTATCAAAGGATTGTTTGTACGGGTTGGGAACAGCGTCTTGTATTGTGCAACAAGTGGATAGGCCGCAATGACTTTATCCGCATAATCAAGGGCTGATTTGAAATCAGTGGCAACTCCTCCCAGACCACTTTTATAGTTCCAGCCACGTGTGAGATAAACCCGTGAAAGCAAAAACTGTGCGGCACCTTTTGTGACACGGCCATAATCGGTTGCAGTAACCGGAAGGGCGGTCTCGGCGTCTGTGAGGTCTTTCAATATTTGAGTGTAAATTGAAGCCGAAGGAACCCTGACCACTGCTTTATCGGCGGCAATCGTTTCGGTAAGTGGTATCGGAGCATCGCCCCATGTTTGTACGATATAGAAGTAACTCAAAGCCCTGATAAATTTGGCTTCTGCAACTCGGGCTGCCTTTTTCGCGGGATCTACATAAGTTATGGCATCTGCCCGGCCAATCGCTGCATTTGTACGGCCGATATTGCGGTAAAGGATGTCCCAGAATGCCTGAACTTCACCAGCGGAAGAGTTGAAACGAATGTCATACTGGTCAAGATAAGGACCATCGCCAACAACCTTTAAGTTCCAGTTTCCTGCCTGGAAAAGGTCTGTCCCGGGCAAAACAAGTGCATAATTCAGAATATAGTCACGCAAAAGTGGATAGCAAGACTTGACCAAATCCTCATAACCTGCCTCATTGACGACATAAGAATCGGTCGTTATATTTGAAATTGATTCTTCCTTTAAGAAATCCTTACATGCTGTACCCATGAAAACCAGCAGTATAAACAGGACGAAATTCTGTATGTTGTATTTTTTCATTGTAGTAATATTTTTATACATTGTTATTCAAAATCAGAAAGATGCACTAATTCCAAAGATATAGGTTGCATTGGGGACGTCGTCCTGGTAAGTCCCGGAGTTGAATTCCGGATCCATCCAGATGTTTTTCTCCTTTGTGAATACCTTTGGATTATTTGCCTGAAGGTACAATCTCAGATTGCTGAATTTCATACGGTCGAGCACCGATTTTGGAACATTGTAACCCAATGTAATGTTGGAGATCCTCCAGAAACTAGCATCCTTGTACTGAATGGCTTGTCTGTATGGATTTGCCTGCCAGGTCCCGAAATAATCATTGGTCGGATTGGTGGTCGTCCAATAATTGAGGTTCAGGTGATTGTAGCGGTTGCTACCAATTTCGCCCATTGTTCCCGACAACATTGAATTTTGGAACTGGACACCCTGACGGGTATAAACAAAACAGGTCAGTTCCCAATTTTTATAGGTCACTGTATTGTTGATACCGGCCATCCATTTTGGCAATTGGTTGCCCAATATAACCCGGTCGTCAATTCCTGTTGAAGAGGAGATCTTACCATCATTGTTTTGATCCACAACCTTTACCGAACCCGGTACCTGACCGTAGACAGCTGCCTGGGTTGCTTCACTGGTTTGCCAGATACCTGCATATTGGTAATAATAATTTGACCTTAATGGATAACCGACAAAGAGGCTGTTGGCGATATCCTGGGTTACAGTACCTCCGTAAAGTTCCATTACCTCGTTATGGTTTTTGGAGAAATTGATCGAAGTAGTCCATTTAAAATCCTTCTTCTGGATATTGACCGTATTCAGGGTGACTTCCACACCCCTGTTCAGCAGTTTCCCAACATTGGCTGTAACGGAGCCATATCCCAACGAGGTTGGTATTGCGACATTCTGGATCAGGTCGTTGGTTTTTTTGTTGTAAACTTCCACATCGGCAATGATCCTGTTTTTAAGGAAACCCATGTTTAATCCAAAATTGTACTCTGCACTATTTTCCCACTTCAGATTGGAGTTCCCAATGTTCCTGGGGGCATAGCCATAAGCGGCAACTCCGCCGAAATCATAGGCTGTCTTGTTCAGATAAGCCTGTGTACTGTAAGGTGCCACAACGTCGTTTCCAACTTCACCATAGCTTGCACGTAATTTCAGATCTGAAAAGACGTTCAGTTTTTTGATCACAGGCTCCTCAATGGCACGCCATGCCAAAGCAACTGATGGGAAGAAGGCCCATTTGTTTCCCTCGGCCAATACGGAAGATCCGTCATATCGTCCAGTCAATGTCAGGAGATATCTTTCGTTGAAACTATAGTTGAACCTTCCCATATACGACATGATTGTACGTTCAACCAAGCTACTGGTGACCCCGTTGATAATCGCCCCTGTATTTAAAGCATACCAGTCGGAATTGTAAGATAAGTTTTCAACCTGAGTTCCGGAAGTTTCAAACCGCTCTGCCAATGCACTCTGTGCAACAGTCACGTTCAGATTGTGCAAACCTGTGGTCAACTTGTAATTCAATACATTGTCCCATGTATAGGAACCATTGAAATTGAAAGCATTCTTTGCAGCTGGCAATTTATTGAGACGTCCTTTTGAATCAGCCCCCTGGAAAACGCCCTGACGGCTGTTGAAAACGGAAGCGGATAAAGAAGATTTGAATGATAACCCCTTTAAGGGTGTAAGCTCGATATAGCCATTCCCCAAAAAGCTGGATACCCGTGTTTCGTCCTTGTAATTGCTGGCCCTTACTTCCAGGATCGGGTTCTGAACCTGAGTATCTTTGATTCCCATCCAGAAAGCGTATCCGTCAACATTTTTATCGTTGGTTTCGGTTGGATTGGTCAGGTCGGCATACAAGATAGTCCCCAGTGGCCTGGCCCTGTAAGCACTACGCAAAGTTTCGTTCGATCCCAGGTTCTGGATACTGTAGGTGTAGTAAGTCGTAAACCCAACTTTTACAACACCGTTTAATTTACTGTCAACCGATCCTTTTAAGTTATAGCGGTTGTAACCCGTATTGAGCAGGTTCCCTTTTTCGTTCAGATAACCTGCTGAAAAATAATGGGTCGTATTTTCATTTCCACCCGATAGCGCAACAACATGACTGGTCTGTAGAGACGGGGCGGTAACTTCGTTTACCCAATTTACGGTATGGCCCGAATCTGCATTGGCCTGTTCCGCGGTGGTCCAGATAATCTGGGCAGTGGGATTTTCGGCTTTTACAACATCATTGTAAGCATGGTAAAATTCGGGACCCGTCATCAGGTCGGGCAAATTGGTTGGAACTTTTATCCCAACATATCCTTCGTAGGTTACCTTGGTTTTTCCAGCAGCTCCTTTTTTGGTTGTGATAATGATTACACCATTTGCGCCACGTGCACCATAAATAGCAGCAGAAGAAGCGTCTTTTAAAACATCCATCGTTGCAATATCGCTCGGATTCAGGGTATTCAGTTTGCCTCCCATTACCCCGTCGATCACAACAAGGGGCTCGCTGCTGAAACTGATGGAGTGGACACCGCGGATATCGATCGTGTAATCGGAACCCGGCCGGGAATTTACTTTATTGACATTCACACCTGCCAACTGACCCTGGAGTGCTTTAGCAGGCTGTATAGGATTTGAACGAACGATGGCTTCAGCTTTAACCGAACCAACCGCACCGGTTACGTCCCTCTTTTTGGCAGTACCATATCCAATCGCTACAACTTCCTCAATTCCAATGGTTTCATCTTCCAATACCACATTGATCGTTGATTGTGTCCCAACTTTAACCTCTATGGATTTCATTCCCACAAACGAAAATTGCAATGTTGCATTTTCAGGAACATTGGCCAGGTTGTAATTCCCATTGATATCGGTAATAATCCCCGTTGTGGTACCCTTAATAACCACAGAGACACCCGGTAGTGAACCACCGTTTGCATCACTGACTTTGCCTGTTATCTTTTTCCCCTGCTGTTCCGAAACAAAGGGCTCCATCTCCTTATTGTCGTAAAGTGCGATCTGACGGCCAAGTACCTTGTATTTCACTGAGGTATTTGCCAGTACATTGTCCAGGATTTCGGTAATCGTTTTTTGCGAAACATCAACAGAAACAGCTTTGTTGACGTCAACCTTTTCGTTGTAAAAAAACTTGAATTCACTTTTTTCCTCAATGGCCCGAAGCACATTAAGCAACGTAGAGTTGTTCTCTGTCAGATTCAACTTAGTGGACTGCGAATAGGATTCGGCTGATAAACCACTTAATATTGAGATCGTTACAATAATTATTGTCAGTTTCATTTTTCTAAAAAATTGATAAAATAATGGCTTATTGCCATAATTGCCCAGCAATTTATTCATAACTTTGTAATTGGTTTTAAATAATTTTTTGTTTTTAAATCAAATCAGTTTTAAGGGTGGGAACGGCCATTTCCACCTTTATTTTTTTTGAGGCGTTCGTTTGTTTTTATCCATATCTTAAGTTTTTAGTTTATAATTCATTAATTGCAATATATCATTTGTTTATCTACCATTTATGATCAACACCCTGGTGCGTTTGTCAAATGTGTGATTGATGGGTGTGGTTGTGTTAATCAATTCCAGGACTTCCCCAAAAGTTTCCATTTCAATCGTTCCGGTATAGCCTAATTTTTTAAGTTTTTCACCCCGCAACTCGATTTTGACATTGTACCATCGTTCCAATTCCCTTGCTACATTTTTAAATGGTTCATTTACAAATATCAGTTTTCCCTCTTTCCAGGAGGTAAAAAGCCCGGTATTCACATCTTTCAAAATAAATCCATCACTTGAAGAGGTGAGGATAGATTGCTGTCCGGGTTTTAACGTTGCCGATTGATTTTTAATGCCTTCGATCTTTACAGACCCCTCAACGAGGGTCGTCTCAAAATTCTCGTTTCCATAAGCTTTTACATCAAAGGAAGTTCCCATGACATTGATAGAGCCATAACCAGTTTTTACGACAAACGGTTTACCGTCCTTTGTTACTTTAAAGTAAGCCTGTCCCTGAAGTTCGACACTACGGATTTCACCATATTGTTGGGGAAATGAGATTGTTGAGCCAGAATTTAACCAAACCTCCGATCCATCGGGAAGGGTAAAATTGGTCCTTGCCCCAAACGGTGTACTGATCTTCTGGATAACTGATGCAATTGGTTTTATTGTTGAATTACTGTAAAATGCAATTGATGAAATAGTTAATCCAACAATTAAAACAGCCGCCACGCTAAGCCAGATTTGATATTGTCTTAAACGTTTGGTTACAAAAGCGGAGTCTTCCAATGCGATGCGGTGGTGGATCTGGTCAAGAAGCGGGTCATTCTCTTTGTTTTCACCCTCAGATTGAAGGATGTCGTTCCAATGCTCAAGAATGTCATGTTCAACTATATCCTTCTCAACGGTTGTATCAAAAGAATCCGTGACCCCGGCAAATTCCTGCGGGGTGCATGTTCCGTTCAAATATTTCCTGAATTGTTTTTCCATCGTTTGTTGGTAATACACCAAAATGGAAAGTATCCCCTGCTTCAAAAGCCAAAAAAAACAAAATATTATAAAAAAAGGTAAAAATAGAGAAGCGACAGTATGCCAAGATCATTCAATGAAAGCTTTATATGCTTGATTGAATGGGTAATATGGTCTTCAACAGTTTTTTCGGAAATACCAAGTTGATGGGCAATTTCTTTATTGGGGAGTCCTTCTGTCCGGCTCAGTTTAAAGACGATTTGCCTTTTTTCCGGCAGTGTTTCGACAATCTTGTCGATCGCAGACTTGATTTCTTCAAATTCGAGGGTATTTTGTGTTTGATACTCTTCTGCAACCGAACGAAGGTACATTTCATCCCTAAAAGACTGGTTCTTAAGGTTTGCCCTGATCAGGTTCAGGACTTCATTCTTTGTGATGGTAAAAATGTAGGCGTTAAAAGTCTCCGGGTTGTTGATTTTTTGCCTGTTAAGCCAAATCTTGACAAAAACATCCTGAAGAATGTCATCAATGCCATTCTCAATTTTGAGGATTGATTTCGAAAAATGGTACAAACGATTGTAATAGCAATTAAAAAGCTCATCCACAGCAAATTTATCGTCAGATTTCAGTCTGCGAATAATTTCTTCTGGATCTCCGTTATTGAATGGTTTGCTATTTCCCATAATGTGAAAGTAAACCGGATATCAGCTATTCATAGGTTCCGGATCATTGTACCAAAAATAATTGAATTTTCAGATTATCACAATATTAGAGTTTTTCGATTTCCTCTTGTGACAAATATGTTAATTCTGCAATGACAGCGATTAAAAAGCCTTTCTCTTTCATCTCTTTCGCAATTTTCAGGGCCTTGTTTAATTCGCCTTGGTGTATTCCTTTTTCAATTCCTTTTTCAATTCCTTTTTCAATTCCTTTTTCAATTCCAAGTTCAATTCCTTTTTCAATTCCTTTTTCAATTCCAAGTTCAATTCCAAGTTCAATTCCTTCGTCAATGAAAACCTGTTCAAACCTTTTTACTTTTTCCCTATAATTCTCATAATCATTTATATACTCCCAATCTGCCTGAACAAACGTTTCAGTGTTGATCCTTTTGATTATTTCAACGAATATCTGATCTTTAAGATATTCGTCAAACCAGCCTTTCTCGTTCAATTTGTTTCTTGTCCTATCGGCCAATTCAAACCATGGCAAGTACTTGCTGAACTTTTTGTTCTTGATTATATTGGATTGGAAAGCATAGATCAATTTGTTCTTTTGCAAAAAATCAAGTTTCCTTGTCCGGTTATCTATAATTCCGAGGCATTTTGCACGTTCGGCTAGCAATTCGAGCATATTTTCTTCCCTCCATAAACTTTTATTGCGCAGAAAGTCATGGACTGTTTCGCTTGTCATTGTGAACGACACAAAATCGTCGGTGAAATTTAGGTCATCGTCGGCCAACCAGATCAGTGTAATAACCGGAACCAATTTATCGTAATCTTTGATGTCTCTTTTCTTGTTGTCATCCAGATCGATGCTCTTGTCTGGCATTTTTTCCATTTGCAAGACAGTGTTCATCGAATGGTACATGTAAAACCGTTTGACAATGTCGGACTTGAACCATTGCTGCATATCGATAATCACAAAGTTGCCCCCTATTCGACACCTATAATCAAATTCTACCGCCGAGGCATCATCTGTAATTTTGTGCTTTGTACGCAGTTCTTCCAGTTCATCTATTTTGATGTCGAAAAAGTCTTCAAGAAAGCGTTGGGCTATCCTTTTATCTGAGAACACCTTTTTAAAGTACCTGTCATAATTCAATGGGGCTAAATACATTGGCGTTACTTTTAGTTATTATCGCAAAGTTAATCAATATTATAGCTTTTAAGTATCTTCTTTTGACAAATTTTATAACATTTAAAACTCCACCATTATTCCAATTGTAGGAAGTACAGTACCATAGGTGTTTTTCAAACTCTTCAGCACATATTTGTTCGGGTCGGTCGGGTCGGTAAGCGGTACGCCATTGGAATCCTCTGCCCTTACAAGCAAGGCCTGTTGTTCGGATTTGAAATTATAGGCATTCTGGACATCAAAATAGAGCATCAAAGACCATTTATCGTAATACCACGATTTATCTACCCTAATATCAAGCTGGTGAAATGCACTCACCCTGCTCTCGTTGAATTTGGAATAATTCAGGTATCCTATGCCTTGGGCATCCCATGCAGATTTAAGTGCCGACCGCTGAACATCCCATACGGTGTAGGGTGCGCCTCCGATGTACCTCCATTTGAATCCCAGTTCCCAGTTCTTTTTGAAAGATTTGGTGCCTGTGATGGTCAGCAAATGGCGGTTGTCCCAGGAGGATGGGATATAAACACCGTTTTTGTTCGTGAATTCACTGCGGACAAATGTATAGGTAATCACTGCATTGATCCCTTTGAATTCCTTTATACGCCCCAATATTTCAAGGCCGTATGCATTTCCTTTACTCGTTGGGAGAACAGCTTCATCCCCATAAACCCCATAATCTGCCCCCTTACTTGCCAACGAAACAGAGTCCTTTACGGAGAATGGATATTTGGAATATCGTTTGTAAAATCCTTCAACAGTCACCTGCGAATTGTCGGATGGCCGGAATTCGATCCCAGCAACCAAATGGTTGACCTCTATGTACTTGATCCCGTTTGCCTTGTTGACAAGCGTTCCGGTTGCATCCCTGAAACCCAGGGTTGTATAAGATGGAAGTTGTGAAAAACGCCCAACATTGAAATTGAGCGAAGTCCCAGGAGTCAAACGGTAGCTTGCCGATAGACGGGGCGAGATTTGGTCCATTGCATTTGACATTTCACTTGAATAGTTATTTCCGTCTGCCCTGATTCCCAATGAGAGGTCGAGCCGTTTTTGCAGGAAATCGTGTGAAAACTGACCGAAAACTGCATATTTTGCAAAACCGAGAGAGGAATTGTAATCGATTGTCAATGGGGTACTTCCCCTGAAACTCTTCTGGTAAGTGCGATTAAAATAGCTCGCATATTGCAGGTCGAACCCATAGTTCATTTTGAAACCTGATGTGGACCTGTAATTGTGTTCGTACCTGAATTTGGTTTCCAATTCGTAGGAACTGTAATCAAGTGTCAGATTAACAGGAGTTTCAATATTATCTCTATATTTAATTTGTGCATTGTTCAATTTGTTCTGGCTTAAAACATAGGTATTGTTCCCTTTGTCGTTAAAGTGTTTTAATACAGCACCTATTGTATAGGTCCACTGGTCATTCTCAGGAAGGTATCCCAAAATATAACGCTGCTCTTCGGTTTTGTTGGCTTTTTTGTTCAGGACAGACTGGTCCAAAGCACCAAGGCCGATAAACGACAATTCGGTTTTGGAATTGAGTTTCGTTTTCACCTTGAATTGCATATCGTTATAGGTGGGAAGAAAAGGCAGCCCGATTGCCGAAAACAAAAATTGAAGGTAGGAACGGCGAACGGACGCCATGAAAGTGGAATTTTTGGCAAGTGGCCCCTCCAGTGCCAAAGCAAGGTCGGATGCCCCAACTGTTCCCCGGAATTTTAATTTCTCGTTGGCTTCGCGCTGGTTGAATTCAAGCACGGAACTCAATGCATTGCCACGCGAGGCCGGGAAAGCTCCCGAATAAAAGTTCACTTCGCGTATAAAATCGACATTGATGATCCCTGCCGGACCTCCTGATGAACCCTGCGTTGCAAAATGGTTGAGGTTTGGGATTTCAACACCGTCGATGAAAAATTTATTTTCGCTTGGCCCACCTCCACGGACAATAATGTCGTTCCTGTAAGCCGGGGTTGAAGCGACACCAGGATAGGACTGGATCACTTTCGAGATATCGCGATTGCCACCCGGATTTTTCTCGATCTCATCGATGCCAATCGTGCGCAATGAAACAGGGCTCTCCTCCCTTTTTGTGAAAAATGAAGGCTTGACGACAACTTCCTCTATGTTGATATTGTCCTCCTCGAGCGGTATAAGCAGGTTGGCTCCTGTTGCTTTGGTGATCCTGAACGATTCGGAAAAATAGGTCTTAAACCCTACGGCCGAAACCCTGATCTTATAAAATCCAGGGGCAACATCCCCGATTTCAAAATTTCCATCAACATCCGTGACAACCCCCTTTGTTGTTTCAAAGATCAAAATAGACGCGAAAGGCACTGGTTCATTGTTCTTTACATTAAAGACACGCCCTTTCACCGAACCTGTTCCAAATGCCGCGACAGATGTACAAAAAAGTAAGGCTATTAAAAAGTATAATTGTTTTTTCATGTTATTAAGCTATTAACTACCAATTAAACGAAGAATCAGGTCAAAGGTTTTAAAAACGACCTCAAATTTCAAATGCATTTGACCACGAATTCACGAATTTGAACTTGTAAGGAGGTTTTAAAGAATAGAATTGAGTCTAAACTTCCAAATCCCAAAGAAAATAAAAAACCCGGAAACGCTAATATGGGCAATTTCCAAAGCACCAGAGGTGCGTAATATTTGTAGAAAAGAGGAGTCCCACCGATAAAGCGGCGCAATCAGATCCTTAAAAAAAGAACGAACGTTCCATGCGCCGCAAATCAATGTCCAATATTTAGATCGTATATTTGAATCGAAATTAAAAACACAAACATGGATTCTGAACAAATTCTATATTTAGCTAATTATAAGGTTTTTACAAAAATCATTGGAAATGGTCCGCCAGTTTTGCTTTTGCACAGCTATTGGGGCAACCATACCCTTTTCGATCATTTGGCTGAAATTCTGTCTCTAAAGAACAAGGTCGTGCTGATCGACCTTCCCGGTCATGGAAAGTCGGGACCGCCCCAACAGGATTATACTTTTGATCAATATGCCTTGGTAATCAACGAATTGTTGAATAATTTGAATATTTCAGAAAAGGTTTCGATCATCGGCCATTCAATGGGTGGATATGCGGCCCTGGCTTTTGCCGTTAAATATCCGGAAAAGATATTGTCGCTTGTTCTTATGCACTCACCGTTAAGACAAGCTGATATCCAAAGCATTAAGCAGCGGGAAAGAGAGGCGAAGTTTTTGATAAAAGGGAAGAAGGATTTGCTTTTACAGGTGACCATCTCCTCCAATTTTGCCAAAGGGAACAGTGAGCGTTTGACAGAAGAACTTGCAATGCTCAATCAATCGGCAAGCGAGGTGACCCTTGAAGGAGCGATGGGCGCGATCCATGCCATCAACAACAGGATGGATGCCATCCCAATGTTACAGAAAGCAGATTATCCGGTATTGATCATGATTGGCAAATACGACAAGGTCTATCGGGCTGAAGAGCAGCTTTCGGCTGCCAGCCTTATCCCAAAAGCAGAGGTACTTTTCCTTGAACAATCAGGTCATCTGGGATTTTGGGAAGAAAAAGAATTGGTATTGGAAAGGTTGGGGAAGTTTTTGGAAGATATTGGCCTGGACATGAAAAACAAACTTAAGGATGAAGTGTCCCGGTGACTATAAAACGCAACAACAGTCCCCCGGACACTAAATCAGAATCTGAAGGTTTCCATGTTTCTAAAAACTATATTAAAGAACTGAAAATAAGGTTTAACCATCATATTCAGAACAACAATCACCCTCTGAAATTCCCCTCCAGTGGAGGGGTGGCGAAGCCGGGGTGGCAAAACGAAACCCATTTTTGAAGCTTAGTGCTAAAAAAGTTAGGGGAAGATCACAAACAACATAACAGCACTTTCACCCTCAGAAGCTGTCATTTCTCGGAGTATTGCAAGTTCCGTCCGATGGTACATAGGCTCTTTCCTGGTCCTTTGCTCGCGGACGGGTTGTTTGCCGCTTCCCTACCCCGGGTGGTGCGGTCCAGAAGGCATTTGTTCATTTACAAGGCTTTGTTTCTGGACCGCTTACCCGGGGTTATTTACGGTTTTCCCCCACGGAATTGACCGCAGGCGGATAGTGAAACGATTCCAAAATTTTGAACTAAAATGATTTGCCCGACCTGAAATTATGAACAAATAAGGATCAGTCTTAAAAACCTATTTATATATTATTGATAATCAATGTTCAGGGCAAACTCCCTTTAGGGTTGGGGTGGAAACAAAATCCGGGATCAATCAATATGGTGGAGTGCACCACAAAGTTTTTAGAGAGTTTCGATCCCCCTTCGAATGGAGCTCTGTCCTTTTGCTTACCATTGATCGCGGACGGTTTTCGTGTTGCCAATTTACCCTGGGTGGCGCGGTCCAATCGTCTTTTGAGCTTTAACTGGACTTATGTTCGGGGACCGCTTACCCTGTGCTATTGATATTTATCCCCTGCGGGGAATTCCCGAGGGGGAATGAAATTCTGAATAAAAATGTTAAACCTGATTGGAATTCATCCACCTTTGCAGATTAACCAATCATTCGATGTATTTTTGTCGCATAAACGAAAAAAAAATGAATTCTTCCATAAAAGACAGATTTACAGAATTGTGGGTGAAATACTTCGGCAATGGGGAACTGCCCATCACCTTTTATTATTCCGCTAAGATTGGAGATACCGAGGAGGTCAAGGTGGCCGAGAAATGGAGTTGCCTGATTGGCCAGCTTGCAAAGGTAAGGAAAGGGACTTCGCTGGCTTTTACGGTTGATTCGACCGGATGTATTGGGGGAAAGAAATTCTCTGGATTTACCGAGCAACTTCGGCCTGGTTTTGAGTTTTTTCTCTCATGTGGTAACGAGCACATGAAAGGTGAGAAATACATCAAATCGCCTGAGTTGGTGAGAAGTTTTCTTTCTGCTGCCCCCTGGGTCACGGCAAAAGCGAAATACCTGGTATTTAAACGGTGGGACATGCTTTTGGAAGAAGACCTTCCTGAAGTGGTCATCTTTTTTGCCAAACCAGATGTCCTGTCTGGCATCTTTACGCTCTCTTCGTTCGACCGTGATTACAACGATGCGGTTATTTCCCCTTTTGGCTCGGGATGCGCTTCAATTATCCAATATCCGTTGGCGGAAGCCAAACTTGCCAAACCAAAAACTGTATTGGGGATGTTTGATATTTCGGCACGCCCCTTTGTTCCCGAAAATACCCTGACTGCTGCCATCCCTTATCAGCGGTTTGTTGAAATGATTGAAAATATGGAGGAGAGCTTCCTGACTACAAACACCTGGAATGTTGTGAAAAATCGGATAAATAAATAATGGTTGGGTGGGAGAAACAAATAATTGATTAATCTTCATCTAGTATTTAAAGAATTGGAAAATTTTTATAGAAATTCAACATCCTAATCACCTCTGTCCGTAACTTATTTCGGACAAAAGCTTTCATCTTGTTGTCCATTAACTCCCCCATACCTTGCAATAATCCTTTATCGCTCATTGATTCAAGTTGTTCGATGCACTTCTGCAGGTATTCAGCCAAAGTCATTTCCATTCTGGATTCTACAATACCCCTATTGATCGGGGTTTGGTTCTGCATAAAGAACCAACAATCAAAAATGTCACGATTGGCGATCCCATTTCTGTCGAGCAACGCACAAAGCTTATGGGCAAATAAATCTTCCTTAACCATGACTTTAACATTGATTCCCAAAAGGTTTTTTATTTCATAACGGTTCTCAAACATTCGATTGGAGATTTCAACTTTCAATTTTCGTTCATCGACACCATAATCCAGAACAATTAAAGGTCCATAGAACTTTTGTGCTTCATCAAATATGGTCCCATATTTTAGCACTATTTTACGGATTTTCCGATAAACAACATCTTCACTGTCTTTATTGAGAAGGTTAAAATCCAGATCGATAGAGAAACGTGGAAGGTCATAAAAAAACATCAGTGCTGTTCCACCTTTAAATCCCAGCCAATTCGACAATTCAATATCGGTGTAGATATCCTTCAGAATTTGGACCATAAAGAATTTATGTCTGTTGATGTCAATCATTTTGTAGTAGTTTTTTTACCCTTAAAGACAAAGCCTTTGATTTATATATCGGTAATAATTTGAATATAAATGGTTTATTAAGCGGATTGAGATTGTCAAAATAGGTTTCTTTATTCAGATAAAGCAAATCCAAAAAAGCTCTTTCAGCCATGGCTATATTGATGCAATTGTTCCTCTGTATAATTCCAGCTGTATTCACGAGTATTTCTCCCTTGATTTTTCGGAACAAATAGGTCTGACCTTTTATTTCAATGCAGCGACTTAGGTAACTAACGGTTGTAATTCCAGAATCATACTGAAAAATAATTCCTGTTTTTTGTAATACATATTCCATTGATATATAGGAAGGTGTGTAAATAATACAAGCCAGTTCCTCAGGATTATAGTTGGGCTTTGTGTATATCCCTTTCCGTGGATTCTGCAATTTGCCCGTACGGACACAATAGTTCAGTTTTTTATTGATTGTTTGAAAATCAGTTTCACCAATCAATTGGGCTATATCATTCAGCCGAAATACGCTTCTTTCATCCTGGTAAACAGCCAGAACAATGTTATTTTCGATATTTTGTGAACTAAACATACCAATATTTCGTATTTATAGTTCACAAAAATATGAATAATATTTGAATTTTATGTGTCATTGAATTAATCATTACAATTGAATCTGTGTTACTTAGTTTTAGTTATTTTTGCAAAAAAAACTTATGATATCCCGTATTTCAACTTCATTTCTATTATTTCTTATTTCAATCGGAACCACAACCAGTTTTGCCTGCACAAACCTCATCATAACCAAAGGTGCCAGCAGCGATCAGTCGGTGATGATTACGTATGCCGCTGATTCACACACCAGGTACGGCACGATCGCCTTTTATCCTGCAGCCGACCATAAACCTGGAGATTTGTGTGAAGTCTATCACTACGAAAATGGCAGGTTGATGGGGACAATTCCTGAGGTAACCCATACCTATTCTGTTATTCAGTTGATGAACGAATACCAGGTGGCAATTGGCGAAACGACCTTTGGCGGACTTGATTCCCTGAATAGCCAGCCAGGGGCAATCCTCGATTATGGGTCGCTGATGCGGATCGGGTTGCAACGTTCAAAAACGGCCCGTGAGATGATCAAAGTGATGACAGAACTGGTGGCCCAATATGGCTATGCAACCGGTGGCGAATCGTTCTCTATTTCTGATGCAAACGAAGCCTGGATTATGGAGATGATCGGAAAAGGGAAATATGAAAAAGGGGCTGTTTGGGTTGCCCGGCTAATTCCCGATGGATATGTTAGCGGACATGCCAACCAGGCAAGGATTACGACCTTCCCGTTTCAAAAAACCAACAACTGGAACGATCCGAAACAAACAGTCTTTCACGCACCCGATGTTGTCAGTTTTGCCAAAAAACATGGATTTTATAAAGGAACAGACGATTCATTCAGCTTTTCGGATGTTTTCAACCCACTCGGTTTTGGTGGTGCCCGTTTTTGTGATGCAAGGGTTTGGTCGTTCTTTCGGAAGATCAGCAAGGAAATACGTGATAATCAGGATTACACCAATTATGTTCTTGGTAAATTCAACCGCGATCCTAAAAATTTGGACCAAAGCCAAAATCCAAACGGCTTTGTATCGAACCGTTTGCCACTTTGGGTAAAACCAGATTCACCGGTTTCGCTTCAACATGTAATGGCAGCCATGCGCGACCATTACGAAGATACGCCACTCGATATGCGCAACGATCCTGGGGCTGGTCCTTTTAAATCGCCTTACCGTTGGCGCCCAATGGAGTTTGTAGTTGACAGTACCATGTACCTTTGTGAGCGGGCCATTGCAACCCAGCAGACCGGCTATAGTTTTGTGGCACAATCCAGAAGTTGGTTACCTGCCCCAATTGGTGGCATTTTCTGGTTTGGCGTTGACGATACAGACGGATGTGTTTATGCTCCAATGTATTGCGGAATCAGGAAAATCCCGGAAAGTTATGCTGTTGGAAATGGTTCCATGATCACATGGTCGGAAACTTCGGCCTTCTGGACCTTCAACCAGGTCAACAACTGGGCTTATTCGCGCTACAACCTCATCCACCCCGAAATTGAGACTTACCAGTCACAGCTTGAAAACCAGTTTATTAATGAAGTTAAAGTGGTTGATCAGCAGTCACTTGAGCTTAACAAGCAAAACCCTTCATTGGCAAGCGATTACGTGACAGGCTATTCGGTTTTTACGGGCAACAAACTGGTCAGCGACTGGAAATTCTTTTACCAATACCTGTTTATGAAGTACATTGATGGAAATGTGAAAAATTCCGACAACCGCAAACTGCTCGATAACGGGAACGGCAAAAATATCCCGAAGGCACCGACCCAACCTGGTTACGGCAAAGAGTGGGAACGCACAATGATTCAGGGGACAGGTGACAGGTTGAAAGTTCCCAAAGGGCAAAAGTAAATGAATCAACAGCATATGAAATATAACTGTTATGAAAATCTTTTTCAATCATTTAATCGTGTTGGTTTTGGTTTTTTCAGTGTTGAACTGTTTAAGCCAAGGTATCCCCGACAAAATTAGCGGCCAATCCAAAACTTTTACAAACCCTGTTTGGAATGGCGCCGATCCCTGGATGGTGAAGCATAACAATGATTACATCTACTGCTCTTCAGCAGGCAATGCAATATGGGTCTCCAAATCTGATAAGATGACCCAAAAGGGTGAGCCGAAAAAGATATGGCAGGCACCCGCAAGCGGTTGGAACATGTCGTGTGTCTGGGCTCCCGAAATTCACTTTATCCAGGGGCGATGGATCGTTTATTATGCTGCCGGCGAATCGGGGCCACCCTTTGTCCACCAGCGGACAGGAGTTTTGCGGTCTGCAACCGAAGATGTGTTCAGTGCCTATGAAGATATGGGCGTTTTATATACTGGAGATCTTCAGAACGATCCAACCTCCAATGTTTGGGCCATCGACATGACGGTACTTGAACACAAAGGGAAACTGTATGCCATCTGGTCGGGATGGATCAAACAGGAACCCACCGATGCAACGCCTCAGCATCTGTATATTTCCGAAATGGAAAATCCATGGACCATGAAAGGCAAACGCATCAAACTTTCATCACCGGTTGAGAGCTGGGAAACAGGAGGTCCTTTAAACTTGAACGAAGGACCTGAGATCCTCATGAATGGGGACAAAGCGTTTGTCGTTTATTCGTGTAGGGAATCCTGGTTGGTAGAATACAGGTTGGGATTGTTGGAACTAATCAACCCTGAGGGTGATCTCCTGGATCCTGCAAACTGGAAGAAAACGGGCCCTGTCTTTCAAGGGAATGAGCAGGTTTTTGGGGTAGGTCATTGTTCCTTTGTGAAATCGCCCGACAATTCCGAAGATTGGATTATCTATCACTCCAAGAAAAGCACCAAACCGGGATGGGAAAGGGATGTCAGGATGCAACCTTTTAAATGGAATGTCGATGGAACTCCCGACTTTGGGATTGCAATTCCGGCAGGAAAATCATTGACTTTGCCTTCAGGGGAAAAATAGGTTTTTAATTGTGCTAAAATTCAAGTCTTGGATGCCTAATGCAGAATGTTACTTCTTTTTCTCCTTTTGCCATCCTTCTTTAAACTCTTTTGCCGCTTCCTCTGTTTTTTTCAACAATTCCTTTGCTTTCTCGGCCGCAGCTTCGCGCTGAGGTTCAGTGTTTTTCCAAACCTCTTTTGCTTTTTCGCCTGTTTCTTTGATCACTTTTTTCACAGGACCCGCTGAATCACAAACAAAATTTTTTGCCTTTTCAAATTCCTGCCTTGTTTTTTCACCTAATTTCTGGGGAGTTGATTGCGAATAACCATTATTCGCGCAAACGATAAATACCAGTGTCAGCAACAAAAGCCTGATTACAATTTTCATAATATGAAGTTTTTCAATCTAATTTAAACCAATCACAAACCAATTCCGTTTTGTCTTCCGGCTCCCTGTAATGCCTGAACTCATTGGTCTTGGGATTGTAGGAATAGTCCTCACCCCAGATTTCATGGTTCTGTTGCACTTGTTGGATGGCATCGAGGATAAAATAGAGTTCATCGTTCGTCATTGTCGGGTGCAACGACAACCTGATCCAACCGGGCTTTTGGGAGAGATCGCCCGAATTGATCCTTTCGGTGATCTGGTGCGATTTGTCATGGCTCACATCCAACAGAAAATGGCCGTATGTTCCGGCACAGGCACATCCGCCCCTTACCTGGATCCCAAATTTGTCGTTGAGCAATTTAACAGCAAGGTTAAAATGGAGGTTCTCGATATAAAACGAAATGATACCCAACCGGTTAGGAATGTTATTGGCCAGGATATGAAGTTCATTGATCTCTTCGAGTCCCGCAAAAGCAATTTTGACAAGTTCCTTTTCCCGTGCTTCCATATTTTCAACACCCATGCTGTTCTTCAATTCGATGCAAAGTGCCGTCCTGATGGTTTGCAGAAAAGGAGGAGTCCCACCATCTTCACGCACCTCAATGTCGTCAACATATTTGAACTCGCCCCATGGATTGGTCCAATCGACTGTTCCGCCACCAGGATTATCCGGAATCGAACTTTTATCATAAATAGCTGAATTAAAGACCAATACACCCGCACTTCCTGGGCCACCGAGAAACTTATGCGGCGAAAAGAAAATGGCATCAAGAGCCTGGAGCGGATCTTCGGGGTGCATGTTGATGTCCACATATGGGGCTGAGGCGGCAAAATCGATAAAGCACAAGCCACCGTTCTCGTGCATGATCCGCGCCATTTCATGATAAGGGGTCGAAATACCGGATACATTGGAACAAGCTGTAAATGAGCCTATTTTCATTTTCCGGTTTTTGTATTTTGCCAGCTCCATCCTCAGTTGTTCCGGATCGACCAACAACTCTTTATTGGGATAAAGCTGCACAACATCCGCAATCGTTTCGAGCCACGAGGTATGGTTGGAATGGTGTTCCATGTGCGTGATAAAAACCACGGGGCGGTCTTCGGCTGGCAAACGGTCGATCTTGTCGATCTTGTGCATTGCCCTGAAACCCAATATCCTCTGAAATTTGTTGATCACTGTTGTCATACCCGATCCGGCATTGATAATCACATCGTTCGGACCGGCATTCACATGTTTTTTGATCTTTTTTTGTGCAAGGTGATAGGCTTTGGTCATCAGAGTCCCTGTCTCGCTAGTCTCAGTATGGGTATTTCCGACAAATGGGCCGAATACATTGGTGATCCGGTCCTCAATAGGTCGGTAAAGCCTTCCGCTTGCGATCCAATCGGCATAGATGATCTTTTTTTCGCCATAAGGTGACAGGAAAGTCTGATCAATTCCTATAATCTTTTCCCTGAATTTCTTAAAATAACTTTCCATTTAACTTTAATCCATTGAAAATTAGTTGGGGGCAATTTTAACAAGAAATTTTGAACCTGCCTATGAGAATCTTAATGAATCTTCCTTATTCGGTTTTTATTGCCTTTTATCTGCGTTAATCTGCGTAATCTGCGGAAAATTAAGCAAAATTCTCCCGCAGATCTCGCTGACTTTCGCTGAACTTTCAAAATATAATTTGTCTTAGTTCTGATTGACTAAAAATCGAACATATCTGTCATATCGTAATTGATTCTTAAACAGGTTCTGCTATCTTTAAGGCCTCTAAATGAAACAAAATTTAAATATTCCAGCAATGTTAAAACGATTTTTTCTTAACTTGTTACTACTTGTTAATCTGCTACTTCCATTATTATCGACAGCACAGGATGGCCGGATCAAACAGGTGCAGCTTTCACAATTCGAATTGCAGTCCTCGGTCCTGATCGATGCCACAGGGGAAAAGATCTCCTCCCCGGCTTACAGTTCCGACGTTTATTGGTTTCCTGTAAAAGTACCTTCCACTGTCCTTACAGGACTGGTTGCCAACCGTGTCTATCCCGATCCCTATTCGGGAATGAACAACATGCTTATCCCGGATGCTTCGGATGAATTCAACAAGACTTACAACCTTGAGCAATTCAGCCACCTGCCCAACATCGGCAACCCATGGAAAAAACCCTATTGGTACCGGACTTCATTTAAAGTTCCCGCCAGTGATAAAAAAAGGCATTTCCAATTGATATTTAAGGGGATAAACTACCGGGCAGCGGTTTGGTTGAATGGCCAGCCAATTGCCGATTCGACAAAAATGGTAGGGATGTTCGAAGAGTATAGTTTTGATGTCAGTAAAACCATAAAAGCCGGAGATGAGAATTACCTGGCTGTAAAAATTTATCCGCTCGACTTTCCAGGTCTGCCCGACAAGGAACAATTAAAGGCCATGGACGATTTCTTCCTGAATGGCGGCCCTACTGGGGATATCGGTAAAAATGTAACCATGTTGTGCTCCGTGGGTTGGGACTGGATGCCACCTGTAAGGGACCGCAACATGGGAATCTGGCAACCGGTATTTTTACGCACTTCCGGTGATGTTACGGTTTCAAAGCCACATATCATCACAGAACTGCCCAACCTGCCCGATACGACTGTGGCAAAAATATCGCTTCAGGTTGCCCTTTCCAATCAAGGTTCCCTGGTTTCAAAAGGAAACCTCAAAATCAGCATCAGCCCCGAAAACTTTGTTGGAGGCGCACCGGTTCTGATCAACAAGCAAGTTTCGGTCGAAGCCGGAAAAGACAACATCATCGAACTAAACGCCGACAATACCGTCGAGTTGCTGGTTAAGCAACCCAAACTCTGGTGGCCAAATGGGTATGGGAAACCAAATTTGTATCGTGTTCATATTCAATACGAATCAAATGGAGTCGTTTCGGATGAGAACAGCTTCGCATTTGGTATCCGCACAGTTGCCTCAAAAGCTGTCGATGTGCCCAACAAATCCTTGCGCCGCGATTTCTATGTAAATGGCCGACGTGTCCACCTGACAGGAGGTGCCTGGGTTCCCGATATGATGCTGAACAGGGATTCTGTGGGTTATGAGCGTGAAATGCACCTTTTCAAAAATTCAAATATCAACCTTGTCAGGATTTGGGGCGGAGGAATTACACCACAGGATGTTTTCTGGAACCTTGCAGACCACATGGGATTGATGGTTTGGTCCGATTTCTGGGTGACAGGCGATACACATGGTGAATTCAAGGGATCAACAACTTATCCGTTGGAGAGCAACGTATTCGTTAACAATGTGGTCAGTACGATTTACCGGATCCGAAACCACCCAAGCTTGTTGGTTTGGACCGGAGGAAACGAGGGCCATATCCGCAAGGAGCTTTATGATATCATGCGGAACAAGATCATAACCCTTGATGGTACAAGACCGTATATTCCAAGTTCGTCGGGTTTTGCCAAACTTCCAAAAGGATGGGACGGCGCCTGGCCAGATAACCTAGCTTCTGGTGTGTATAGCGGCGGCCCTTATACATGGCAGGACGCCAAAGCCAATTACAAGCTTGCCGATAATGCCAAAGACTGGGTCTTCAAAGATGAGACCGGATTGCCATCGCAGCCAACTTACAACGGACTGAAAAAGATCATCCCCAACTTAGTGTGGGACAAGACCTTGCCCTTTCCGCTCAACAATACCTGGGGTTATCACGATGCCTGCACCGGAAATGGCCATTACGACTGGTATTACAAGGAGATGGTGAAACGTTATGGCGAATCTACCTCGATGACCGATTTTTCGGACAAGATGCAGCTCATGAACGCTACAGGATATCAGGGGATTTTTGAAGCCGCAGGTCATAAGCTTAACGAGATTGGTGGTGTTATGCTTTGGAAATTGAATGCCGCCTTCCCAAGTGTGGTTTGGCAGGTGATCGACTGGTACAACGAACCCAACGCAGGTTATTATTTTATGCAGAATGCCCTCGAAACCGTCCATGTTCAGTTGAATGCGCTCGATTATAATGTTATAGTACTTAACAGGACCTATCAGCCAGTTTCCAAATTAACCGTAACTGCCGATGTTTTCGACCTGAACTCAAAATTGCTCTCCCATGAAGCAAAAGAGATCAGCCTTGCGGCAACGGATGTTCAGGAGCTATTTTCCATCTCCAAGGTATTGGCTGAAAATCACGATGTTAATTTTGTAGTCCTTAACCTGAAGGATGCTAAAGGTAAGGTGATATCCCACAATACATATTGGCTGGCCTCCGACAATAACTACAAGGATCTGAGCGAGTTGCCAAAAACCAAGGTTCTGGCTACCATCCTGAAATCTGAAAAGGGGAAAAAGGAGACGACCTGGACTGTGAAATTCTCCAATCCTTCAAAACAACTTGCCTTTTTTGTTCATCCGCAGTTGCTGGTTGAAGGGAATGAAGTGCTCCCATCGTATTGGTCGGCAAATTATTTTTCTCTGGCTCCCGGCGAAACAATGACCGCTACAATTGCAGTTTCATCAAGTCAGCTAAACAGGAACAAGCCGGAGTTGCTGGTAGAAGGTTGGAATGTCGATGGGATTAAAATTCCGATCAATTTAAAATAAGATCTTTAAAATAATTTAAGTCTCCGGTTGACAGGAAGAAATTCTGTAGCCGGAGATTTTTCAATTCAAAAAGTCATGATCAGAATTTTATTGAAAATACCTGTACCCTGGGTCTTTGTTTTGGCCTATCTGATTAGCCTGCTGTTTCAGTTCAATATTCATTTTCCGGAATTTGGGGATACTGCCCGTCATTGTATCTTTTTGTCGGGAATTGTTTTGTTTGTATTTGGTGGCATTCTCGCGGCCTGGAGTTTGCTTATTTTCCGCAGGGCACGTACGACTACCGTTCCAGGGAAAAATTCCAACAAACTGATTACCGTAGGTCCTTATCGTTTTTCACGTAACCCAATGTATATCAGCCTGACACTCGCCTACCTGGGTGAGGCGGGACTCCTTGTACAATTCTGGCCGGTTGCATTTCTGCCTATCGTACTTCTATATATCAATCTGGTTGTAATTCCACTTGAAGAGAAAATTCTTAATTCGGATTTTGGCGATATTTATACTACCTATTGCAGAAAAGTCCGCAGATGGATGTAAAAAGGTTAATTCTTTCTTTTAATTTACAGGAATGAAGTTAGGGATATCGGGGACACAAAAATAAACTCTAATTTTAAATATTGTGTCCGATTGTACTATTTACTATGGAAAAGTCAAAATATTTTGACTTTTCCATAGTAAATAGTACTTTTGCTTTGTTAAAACTTCACAAAATGAAACGGAAGATTGTTGATCAACTCATCAAATGGAAAAACCAACCCACACGGATGCCTCTTATCCTGAACGGTGCAAGGCAAGTTGGAAAGACTTATATTTTGAAGGAATTTGCTGCTTTACAATTCAGCAAATCTGTCTATATCAATTTTGAAACAAACAGTAAGGTTAATTCTTACTTTGATGGAGACCTAAACCCTTTGCATATTGTACAATACCTCGAATCTGTTTCCGAAATTCGCATTGTTCCGGACGAGACATTGATCATCTTTGATGAAATTCAATCGTGTTCGAGGGCATTGCTGTCATTAAAATCATTTTGCGAAGAAGCTCCTCAATATCATATTGTTGCTGCCGGAAGCTTATTGGGGGTAGCCGTCAATCGCGATAAGTATTCCTTCCCGGTTGGTAAAGTTGACGAACTGGTCATGTATCCAATGGATTTTGAGGAATTTCTTTGGGCAATGAACCGTACCTCCTTAAGCATTGATATCTTGAATCATTTTAGTCAGGACAAATCCATGCCAAATGCACTTCATAGTGAAGCACTTGAACTTTACAGGAAATACCTGATTGTTGGTGGGATGCCTGCTGCCGTAATGGAGTTTATTGGTAATGGAAGCTATTTGACGGTTAAAGATCTACAGGGGCGGATTTTGAATGAATACATTGCCGATATGGCAAAGTATGCAAATCCCGCAACTACGGTCAAGATCAGGGCATGTTACAATTCCATCCCGGCACAGTTGGCAAAGGAGAATACAAAGTTTCAATATAAGACTGTACAGCGGGGTGGAACGGCAACCATATTTGGTGAATCGATTGAATGGCTTGTGTTTGCAGGTATAGGTCTTAAATGTCAGAAGGTCAATCATGGGTTTATGCCGGTTTCCGCTTATGCAGATCTAAGCGACTTTAAACTGTACATGGGGGATGTTGGCATGTTGACCATGAAATCGGGAATGGCTACACAAACAATCCTGTCACCTATGGATGAAGACAATATGTTCTTGGGAATGATCAGCGAGAATTATGTCGCCCAGGCCCTGGTTTGCAATGGATTCCCCCTTTTTTACTGGAAAAACGAAAATACCGCCGAATTGGATTTTGTGGTGCAGATTGCCGGCGAGGTGATTCCGGTTGAAGTGAAAAAAGGCAAACGGACAAAATCGGCCTCGCTCAACCTATTTGTCAAACAATACAATTGCAAAACTTCTATCCGTATCTCGGGAAAGAACTTTGGCTATGAGAACAACATCAGATCGGTGCCTTTGTATGCTGTATGGTGTTTGCACCCGGAATAGCCTGGAGATGTTGACATTTGAGATTATAGTTCAAACCATCTCCTCTTCCAGCCACTCTGCAAGATTCCTTTTCTTTTTCGAGAAATTGATCTAAAAAGCTCTTTATTGCCTTTGAAAATATTTTTCAGAATGGATCCCGATAAAGATTTTCCAAACCTACGGGGACGGGAAAGGAAGAAGGTGCCTTTATTTACTGTAATTAATTTGTGAATAAAATCAGTTTTATCCACATACAAATCCCCCCCGGTTATAATATCTTCGAAGGTGTAATTGCTCGTGGTAATTGACTGATAAATACTAAACTGTTTTTAGTTGCTAAAAATCAGGATACAAAGATAAGGGATTGAGCGTGAAAAACAATATGAAACTGATTCCAATCCTCCCTGAGCTCATTTGAAAAGGAATCATTTTTTAAAAAATTATTCAAATGCATAAACATTGAAGTGGTATTGAACTGAAATTTTCCCGAACTTGCACCTGTTTTAGTTCTTCTGAGATTTGATCAATGAATTCTGAAACAAAATTCAAACTCCTACGCAAAAACAGAAAGTTGAACATGAAAAAAGTATTGGCAAGTATTGTGTTTCTGGTCCTGGTTACCCTGACTTTTGGGCGACCGGCTTTGAAAACCATTCCAAGTTCAAAGCAGACAACAATTTGTAACCCATTGAACCTGAGCTATCGGTTTTGCCTGGACGATCCTTCACGGCGTGAGGCCGCAGATCCGGTAATCGTTTTATTTAAAGGGGAGTACTGGCTTTTTGCCTCCAAGTCAGGCGGATACTGGCATTCGGATGATTTGATCAGTTGGGAATTTATTGCCTGTACCGACCTTCCAATCGAAGATTATGCTCCTGCAGCAGTGGTAATCAAAGATACTCTGTATTTTATGGCATCAGCAGCAGCCCCGGTAAAGATTTATAAAACGGCTGATCCAAAATCGGGTAAATGGCAATTTGCCACATCAACCTTCCCGATTGGAATGACCGATCCCGATTTGTTCCTGGATGACAATGGCCGTCTTTATTTTTATTATGGTTGCTCGAATGTAAACCCCATTTATGCTGTTGAGCTGGATGTTAAAACCTTTAATCCAATAGGTAAGCCTGTGGTCTGTTTTAATAGCAACAAAGAACTGTATGGTTGGGAGCAGAAGGGTGATTACAACAACCAATCAGAAAGACCCTGGATCGAAGGTGCCTGGATGACCAAGCACAATGGGAAGTACTACCTACAGTATGCAGGACCAGGGACTGAATACAAAAGCTACAGTGATGGGGCGTATGTTTCGGATAATCCACTTGGACCATTTAAACTGGCAGAGCACAACCCGATTTCTTATAAACCCGAAGGATTTATTGCCGGAGCAGGCCATAGTGCCACTTTTCAGGATAAATATGGGAATTACTTGCATATATCAACCATGTCCATTTCCCAAAAACACATGTTTGAGCGTCGCCTTGGTTTGTTTCCCATGTTTTTCGACAAGGACGGTGTACTTTACACCTATACAGGTTTCGGCGATTTCCCTTTTACGATTCCAACGAAAAAAATATCCTCTCCCGATGAACTGTTCCCGAAATGGATGTTGCTTTCGTACAACAAACCAACTGAAGTTTCCAATGAATTGGCTGCATACCCTAAGAAAAATGCCGTTGATGAGGAAATACGTACCTTCTGGAGTGCCCAAACCGGAAAAAAAGGTGAATGGATCAGCATCGATTTGCAAAAAGAATGTACCATAAATGCAGTGCAGGTAAATTATGCCGAAAATCAAACACAACTGCATGGCCGTAATCCACAGATTTATCATCAGTACCTATTGGAGTTTTCAAATGACAAGAAGACCTGGAATACTTTGGCCGACAAAACCCAAAACAAATCGGACATCCCTCATGATTACATTCAGCTGGCTGTTCCCGTAAAAGCCCGATATATAAGGCTTACAAACCATTATGTTCCCGATGGCACCTTTGCTTTGGCTGGTTTGCGTGTTTTTGGAAATGGACAAGGGAATGTGCCCAATGAGGCGACAAATTTCAAAGTCGAACGCACACAAAGCGACCGGCGCGAAGTCAAAATAAAATGGGACCAGGTTAAGAATGCCGTTGGTTACAATATCCGTTATGGAACCTATCCTGAAAAGTTGTACCAAACCTATCAGGTGCTTGGAGAAAACGCACTGACTATCAGGAGCCTGAACAGCAATCAGAAATACTGGTTTGCAATCGATGCATTTAATGTAAATGGGATCAAAAAAGGGGCAACGATCCTTAAAGTAGATTAAATACGATCATGGCAATTGCAACCAAAATAAATCTATATATCTATATTTCAAACTATTAAAACAAACTCATAGTATAATGGAAAATAATGAATCATCTCCTCGTTCTGGTTTGAATTCATCTCAGCTTACTGTTCAACGCCGCAATTTTCTCAAATCGGTTGGTTTGCTGGCCGGAGGGTTAGGCCTATCAAGAATATCTGTTATGGCAGGTCCGTTTGATGTAACCGACCTGAACAAGGCAGTACCTATAGACAAAAAGTTAAATGAAACATGGGTCAAAGCATTGTACGAACGTGGTTTACCAACAGTTTACAAGGGAGCTGAACTGAATTACATCGGAATGCCGGTTGGTGGGATCTGTACCGGTCAGGTTTATCTGGGTGGGGATGGACGGCTTTGGAGATGGGACATCTTCAACAGAAAACAGGGAACCGGCGACCGCAATTATGCCAATCCGCCATTGCCGGATTATCCGCTTGAACAAGGCTTTTCCATTTCTATTGCTGGCAAAACATGGACTCTTGACCGACAGGGCTTTACCAATGTCAGTTTTAAAGGCCAATATCCGATTGGAGAGGTGAATTACCAGGATGATGCGATTCCGGTAGCCATTACACTTGAAGCTTATTCCCCTTTTATTCCGCTGGCTTCCGACGACTCTGGTCTGCCGGTTACCATTATGCAATTTAATGTAAAAAATACATCATCTAAACCGGTTGAGGCAATTTTGACAGGATTGCTCGAAAATGCTGTCTGTCTGGACAATCGTACGAAATTCAGTGGAAAACGGATAAACAAAATTGTCAATGGCAAAGGTTTTACTTTTCTGGAATATTCAGTTGAAAAGGAGGAGATGAAGGGCGAAAAACGCCCTGACAAAATTTATGAAGACTGGAATCAAACAAGCTACTCCAATTGGAAGACAGAAGGAACAGCTTTCGGAAACGGCCCAATAAAAAAAACAGACATCCCATCTTATCAGGGCGATGTTGGTGGGGATACCGAAAGGGTGGTCAACTCACATGCCACTGCACCGGGAGCTTCAACACAGGAAAAAGACAAAGCCAAAGGCAAACTGATCAGCAATATATTCACAATTGACAGGAATTACATCAATTTCTGGATTGGCGGCGGATCGCATCAGGGACAAACCTGCATCAACCTGATCGTGGACAACAAGGTAGTGCATACCATGACAGGACAGGACAACAATCAAATGACGATCCAATCATTCTTTGTTAAAAATTGGGGAGGAAAGGAGGCTCATTTTGAGATTGTTGATTCCTACGAAGGTGGGTGGGGGAATATCGGTATCGGGAAGATTACGTTAAGCGATAGTGCGGCTGCTTCAGCCAATGTGGAAAACCTGCCAGATTTTGGGACAATGGGATTAGCATTGCTTGGCAATCCGGCTGAAATTGCTGATAATAAGCAGGCAACTGCTTTATTGAACGAAAAGTCCATTGGTTCATTGGGGCGTAAACTTACACTGGCACCCAATCAATCCACAAGGGTTACTTTCCTGATAAGCTGGTTTTTCCCCAATCTGGTCGATCAAAAAATAGGCTCCGGCCGGTATTATTCAAACCGATTCAATTCTGCATTTTCTGTTGCCGGCTACGTCACGGAAAATTTCGCAAAGCTCGCTAACCTGACCAAATTGTGGCGGGACACATGGTACGATTCAACATTGCCGTTCTGGTTCCTTGACCGTACTTTTGTAAATACCTCGACCCTGGCCACCAGTACCTGTTACCGTTATTCAAATGGACGCTTCTGGGCATGGGAAGGTGTTGGATGTTGCCAGGGAACCTGTACCCACGTTTGGCATTATGCACAGGCAATGGCACGAATCTTCCCCGATATCGAGCGCGACATCCGTCAGCGGGTTGACCTGGGACTGTCACTCAATCAGGAAACTGGTATAAGTGGATTTCGTGGTGAGTATGACAAGGGATTGGCAATAGACGGTCAGTCTGGCACCATTCTGCGCATTTACCGCGAACACCAGATGTCGGCTGATAACACATTTCTGAAAACCAATTGGAATAAGATCAAGCTGATGTTCAACCCTTTGTTCAGCCGAGATCAGAACAATGACGGAATATTGGAAGGTGACCAGATGAACACGCTCGACCGTCCTTGGTTTGGCAAAATCTCATGGCTTAGCTCCATGTATCTGGCAGCTTTGCGTGCCGGGGAAGCTATGGCGGTAGAAATGGGAGAACCTGTTTTTGCAACCCGGTGCCGCCAGATTGTCGAACAAGGTACCAAAAACATGGATGAACAACTCTTCAATGGCGAATACTATTACCAGACGGGCGAACCTGGCAAATCCGGTGAAGTAGGTTCGTATGACGGCTGTGAAATTGATCAGGTCCTGGGCCAAAGCTGGGTATTTCAGGTCGGACTTGATCGGGTCCTGAACAAAAAAAATACAAGGACAGCACTCGAATCTTTGTGGAAATACAATTTTGCATTGGATGCCGGTTTGTACCGGAAACAGCAGGGTTCGGGAAGGGTTTATGCGGTGGAGGGTGAAGCCGGTTTGCTGATGTGTTCCTGGCCAAAAGGGGACTCCAAACGGGTGAAAGTGAGTTATGACTTCTATTTCAATGAGTGCATGACCGGTTTTGAATATCAGGCTGCCGGACATATGATCTGGGAAGGGATGCTTGAGAAAGGACTAGCGGTAACCAAGGCCATTCACGACCGCTACCATGCAGCCAAACGCAATCCATGGAATGAAGTGGAGTGTGGGGACCACTATGCAAGGGCTATGGCAAGCTATGGTGTATATCTGGCAGCCTGTGGATTTGAATACCACGGTCCACAAGGTCTGATTGGACTTGCACCCAAAATTACACCGGATAACTTTAAATCGGCATTTACATCAGCCGAAGGTTGGGGAATTTTCTCCCAAAGCAGGACTCCTGGCAAGCAAGTGTCAAAAATAGTGATGAAATACGGACAGATGAAAATGAAAACATTCAGGCTGGAATTGGGCGATAACATTGATATTAAATCAGTTAAAGTACTTCTAAAATCCGGTGCCAAAATTATTCCCCAAACTCATAAGATAGATAGCAAAAAGCTGATGATTACCATTGACAATTCGCCTGTTGTAATTTCTGAGAATTCAGACATAGTCGCAGATATTACGTTCAAAAGTATATAAATGACAACTATCGGCGCGAAAAAAATTCAACCCCTTTGCTGGAAATGGCGAGGGGGTTTTCGTCATAATAGTTCAGGGAGATTTCCAAAGAAATAGCAATTATGTATTTGGTATTCAATATAATAACAATATTTTTGTCAGATATTTATAAAAAACGAATATTTTTGTGAGCTAAACCTATGTGCCTAATATTTAAACCTATGCATCTATTGTGTTGGTTTTTAAACACATAGGTCACAATAGAAAAAAAACACATAGGTATATTAAAAAACACTGGATCAGGCACATAGCAAAGTTAAGCCATCTCCTCCTCCAGCCACTCCACAATATTCCTTACTTCGTGCGAAAAGTTGATGCCAATAAGCGTAATGGGTTTGCCATCGTTGAGGTAAGGTATTGCATATCCTTTTTCTTTGATCTGGTCAATCGCAACCTTGGCCGGTTGGTCCATTTTGAATTCGAAAATATAAATATGGTTTCGGTTCACGATTACAGAGTCGATTCG
>Ga0209083_1000543_pt1 | contig 54338 bp, 51 predicted proteins | sample AM7aDNAmetaG_FD_184132 | JGI IMG/M metagenome (GOLD analysis project Ga0209083, IMG submission 184132) | Freshwater microbial communities from Finland to study Microbial Dark Matter (Phase II) - AM7a DNA metaG (SPAdes) (version 3) | ecosystem: Environmental > Aquatic > Freshwater > Lake ...
ACCCGCGATGGCGGAATGTGGAAAACCTTGGAAAAAAGTTCGCAACACTCCCTGTTGGCGGCATCATCGACCGGAGCCGCTTTAAGGCTGACTTTCAGTCCACCGTTATAGGCTCCGCAAATCCTGCTTTTTGATGAACGGGGCTGTGCCTTGACGACAAAAACCGCATTACCGTTTTTTTCGCGAAGCTCAACCACCGGCGTCAACTACCCGATTACTTTGGGTACCTTGAAAAAGCGATCCTGCTTTTCAGGTGCATTCAGCAATACCGATGAGGACGGAAGTGCAGGAAGCTCTACATCATCGCGAAGCACGTTGATCTGGTCATGAATACTGCTGAGCGGTGCAACACCTCTCGTATCTACTTCGTTGAGCTTTTCAACGTAGTGAAGAATATTGTTGAGTTCGCTGGTCATCGTCAGCATCTCCTCATCGGTAAACCTGAGCCTCGCCAATTCAGCGATATAGGCAACATCTTTTGTTGTGACCGACATAAAATTATGTTCGTAATATTAATCAAACCTTCAATCTGATGATCAATTCGATCATGCTGAGATCACTGAAAAAAACTAGAGTCTGCAGATACCGAATTTCTGCTCATCAATCCTGTTTTTCGGACGTACTTCAATCGGCATATATGCCCGCTCTTCCTCTCCAAGGTATATCTGGCGGGGTCTTGCAATTTTCTGCTCCTGATCCTGAACCTGCTCGGTCCACTGTGCGAGCCATCCGGGAACTCTGCCGATTGCAAAAAGAACAGGAAACATGTCGAGAGGAAATCCCATAGCCTGATAGATCAGGCCCGAATAGAAATCAACATTAGGGTAGAGCTTGCGATTTACAAAATAATCGTCTTCAAGTGCTATTCTTTCCAGTTCAAGGGCAATATCGAGCAGAGGGCTTCGTCCGGTTTCCTCAAAAACCTCGAAGGCAACTTTCTTGATGATTTTCGCTCTTGGGTCATAATTTTTATAAACCCTGTGACCAAATCCCATCAAGCGTCCGTCGCCGTCTTTGACTGATTGAATAAAAGCAGGCACCTTGTCAAGAGAACCGATTTTTTTGAGCATGTGAATAACCGCCTCATTTGCTCCGCCGTGCAAAGGGCCATATAGCGCCGCACAACCTGCAGCGAGGGCAGAGTAAGGATCAACACCTGAACTGCCCACAGCTCTTACCGCACTGGTTGAACAGTTCTGTTCATGGTCGGCATGGAGAATGAGAAGAACATCAAGAGCGTGCTCAAGAACGGGATTCGGCTTGTAGTGCGCCTCAGTCATCCTGAACATCATCGAGAGAAAATTGCCGGTATAGCTCAAGTCATCCTCAGGAAGAACATAGGGAAACCCCATGCTATGTCGGTAACTCATTGCTGCAATAGTAGGTATTTTGCCGATAAGACGACGAACCTGCAGCTTTCGCGACTCTTCATCGGCAATATTCTTGGCGTCAGCATAAAAGGTCGAAAGGGCACCAACGGTTCCAACGAGAATACCCATTGGATGGGCATCATAGCGGAATCCATCCATAAACTTGATCACATTTGAATGTGTCAGGGTATTGTGCCGGATATTGTAGGTCCAGACAGCCAAACGCTCTTTGTCAGGAAGAACACCCTTGATAAGAAGGTATGCTGTTTCAAGAAAGGTGCTTTTTTCGGCAAGCTGCTCAATTGGATAGCCGCGATAACGTAAAATGCCTTTATCACCATCAATATAGGTGATCTGACTTTTGCAGGATGCAGTGTTCAAATAACCGGGATCATAACCCAACAAACCGAAATCATCAGGCGATACCTTGATCTGACGAAGATCAGCTGAGCGGATAGCCCCAAGATCAATTGGAATCTCGTAGGATTGACCTGTACGGTTATCGGTAACTGTAAGAGAATTTCTGGAGTCTGTGTCTTGCATAAGTGTGCTGTATTGATTGTTTTAAAGCATTTACCGCTAAAAAAAACAACATGTCTCACTGCTTGAACACGCTAGTATAATCGTATTCGTTCATAGCGCACAAAGTTATGAAAATCCCGCCAAATACGGTGAGCGAAAAACCGTTATTTTTTCAACAATTGTTTTGCTCCTATTCCAGTGAAAAGATACTCTCCCGCCAGTATTTTATAAAATGCTGGCGGGGCGAAAAAAAACGCAACCATAAAGAGTGATAAAAAGTCTATAACCGGAATAAAAACAATACGTTGCTGAACGATCTTTCTCTTTGTTGCCAGCAGGATAAACAGAAAATAAAGGAAAATACTTTTTGGATATTAGGCATCGGCTCTATACATTAATTCCTCTTTCAAGGAGCTGTAGCTCAGTTTGGTTAGAGCGCCTGCCTGTCACGCAGGAGGTCGCGGGTTCGAACCCCGTCAGCTCCGCAAAAAAATAAAAAGGCACTGCATGCAGTGCCTTTTTATTTTCCCTCCACAGCAGTTGCAAGAGGCAATACTTTACCTGGGCACCAACTCCACACGACGGTTTTTTTCCCGTCCAGCTTCTGCAGTATTAGGAGCAACTGGGGCAAGATAAGCGACCCCATTTGCTGTTAAACGAGTTGCCGGTATAGCGTACTCCTTTACGAGTGATGCAACAACAGCATCAGCCCTGTGTTTTGATAGCCCCATATTAAACTCATACCCCCCAACATTATCTGTATGACCAACAACATGCAGCTTCAATGCCGGATTTTGTTTCATTAGTTTCGCAATTTCCTGAAGAGATGGACGGGATGTGGGCTTGATCTCCCATTTGTTCGTATCGAAATAAATGCCATAGAGAGATACCTTTCCTGTAGTATTAAGGGAATTCGAAATTTGATCGGCTGTTACCGTTACCATTTTTTGAACCATCGGCTGGGTCTCAATAATATCAACAGCTACATAAGCTCCTCTCTTTGCCTTGAACACCGGATCAGCCTTCCCCCACTCCACGACGGTCAAATGGACATAGGCATTGCCTGCAGGCCTGTTCATTTTGGCACTAGCGACACAAATTCCTACCCGATCTGCTGCAAAAAAAATATATTTGGCGCGGTTGGTCTCAATATCCATGGAGCCGAATGGAGCGAGGTAGTTGTTCCACTGAGTGGCGGCAGGATCTTTTTTTGAATCATAGAGGATAACAAATCCTTTGCTTCTGAGTTCATTGAGATAGTTCCTGAACACCTCGAGAGAACCGACATCACCGGGAACCTCATACCATATCCTTGTAAGTCGGCCTTCAGGTTTCAAAGAAGGAGCAACATATTCTCGTCTTTTGGTTTCTAAATTATAGCGGTTGAATGTTGATGTCTGCAATTCGTACTCATCAAACCGCTTGACATGATAGCCGACAATTTCCGATCCAGCAAACCGTTTGAGCAAGGGATGATCTTTGGAACCGGGAAGATCGACAGCATAACCCTCAGTCAATGGAAGTAATAATCCCATGACAAATAGAAGTATAATCACCCTGAGTCGTCTCATAATAAAACTCCATATTCAAGTTGGAATGAATCAGTCCTTTTTGCGTTTATCCCTTACGTAGATTGCTTTTGACTGACCTTCTCCGATAATACGCTCATCGAAATCGAATAGTTTTGTCGCTGCCAGCAACTCTCCAAGCTTGATGTAGCCGTAATTGCGCGGGTCGAACTCCGGGGACTGTTTTGCTATATTGCTGCCTGTAGTTGCAAGATGAGCCCATCCGCTTTCGTCCGATGAGGCCTCAACGGCATTTCTCAATAAACGCACCAGCCGGGTATCCTGCTTGAGTTCGGCTGACGACTTTTTAGCAATGGATTCATTTTCATTGATTTTGGCCCGCAAAACTTCGATATAAATAAATTTGTCACAAGCGGAAACAAAGGCTGACGGTGTTTTTTTCTCTCCAAAACCATACACAAAAAGACCCGATTCCCTGATTCTCGATGCCAGTTTCGTAAAGTCACTGTCGCTGGAGACAATGCAGAATCCCTGAAACTTTCCAGTATACAACAGGTCCATTGCGTCAATGATCATGGCGCTGTCTGTAGCATTTTTTCCCTTGGTGTATCCGAACTGCTGAATAGGCTGGATAGAATATTCCAGCAGCACCTCTTTCCAACTTCTCAGTGCGGTTGACGTCCAGTCTCCGTATATCCTTTTAACGCTTGAGGTACCATACTTTGCGACCTCCGCGAGAAGACCTTCTATAATTGCAGCCTGCGTATTATCAGCATCGATAAGGACAGCAAGACGCTCTGTTTTTTCAACTGCCATGACACTATCCGTTCTTATGTTTTATGAGTATAAAACCTTAAAAGATAATCACGATTTTATCTTGAATCCCTGCTCCTCTATAACAGATGCGATGGTCGATATGGCTACCATGTTCGGATCAAAATCAACTGAAACAATACCTTTGAGATGAGAGGCATTGACATCTATAACCCCTTCAAGATCTTCAAGTGCTTCTGTGACAAGCATCTCACAACTGCCACAGTTCATACCGCTAACCTGTATCTCTTTTTTCATTGTATTGGCAATTAATATTTACTCTAATCAGGTTACATGAGTGTTAATACTCATAAAACAAGTTACGGACACTGCTGACCAATAGGAAATGTTTTCCCTGAAATAAGGGTATGGCTTAATCAAGATTGGCAGATCAGTCGGTGAGTACGTATATTGAAGAACTATGATACCTTACATACCAAATTTGAAGGTCAGCATCCAACGCATGACTTTATGCTTTTTTCTTGTCGCTATGACATTGCTGGTTTCATGCAACCGACCGGGGAATGAGCTGAAAACCCTGCAGCAGCAGGTCTGGAAAAACCCGAAAGATGCCACGGGATACATGCTTCTCGGGCAGGGTTATGCGCGCAGCGAACGCTACAGCGAGGCTAAGGAGGCATATAAAAGTGCGCTTGCGATAAATCCAAAACTCGATGAAGCCTACCATGCTCTTGGCGCTATTGCTTTCAACCAGAAAAACTATGCTGAGTCACTGAAATATTTTCAAAAACACCTTGAGCACGCACCAAAAGATTCCCTGACACTCTATGATATCGGCAATGCCTATATGCAGCTTAAAGAGTTTGATAACGCTGCAAAATCATACAGTGAATCCATTGACAACAGTGAATCGTTTACTGAGGCGCACTACAACCTTGCCATCTGCTATCTCAATACAGGTCATAGAGCTGAGGCTCAGTCGATTTATGAATGGCTTCTTAAGAAAAACAATTATCTTGCTGTCTCACTGCAAAAACATTTCAAAAAAGATCAAATACGGTGATTTACGCGGGTCGTAATCACGAAACAGTTTTTGCAATCAAATACTGAAATCAAAGATTTTTTTCGACCGGAAACCATTATTGCAAAATTGTTGTACCATTTGTTACAGGAGAGTGCAATAGAGAAGTGTTTGAGAGTTTCAATGCCGATTAACGCATATGAGTGAGCACCAGAATATCATTATATCTTCAGAGGAATCTTTATCAATACAAAAGGCGGTTTCAAGGCTTAAAAAGGCTGTAGACCTTTTTGATTACCAGAGTGCTTTGTCTGATGGCCTTGAAAGAAACCTCCTTGTAACCTTTTCTCAGCCTGTCGAGCCTTTGGAGATGTCAGGCTGGCTTTGCCGTCAGGCGGTATATCCAAAACTCTTCTGGATGAACCGGGAGAAAGATTTTTCTGTAGCCGGCATTGGTATTGCCGATAGCATTGTGCTCGATGAAACGGGAGATAATGACGCATGTTTCCGGCAATTCGGGATTTCTTTTGCAGATAAAGATCCCGGCGCACGCTATTTCGGAGGATTCAACTTCAATAGCCAGGAAAATCAAAACCCGATCTGGGAGAAATTTTCCTCGTTTTCCTTTGTGCTTCCACTTATCCAGTTGACCTTAGAGCATAACACCTATTCGCTTTCATGCCACCTTTGGATTGAAAGCGGCGCAAAGCCCGAAACAAGAATCAGTGAGATCACGGAAATGCTTGACCGCATAATTTGTGATGCGGATTGTTCAACGTTGAAACTGCCGGAACTGCTGGATCTATCCTATAATCCGGATGAAAGAAACTGGATTGAACAATGTCAAAAAGCACTGGAGACATTTAATTCGGGCGGCATGGATAAAATAATGCTTGCCCGACAGACTGTTCTCGAATTCAGCAGCAGTTTTTCACCGCTTCTTTTTTTGCTTCAGTATCCCTATCCGCAAAATGCGGTCTACAGGTTCTACTTTGAACCGGAGGAACATCATGCGTTTTTCAGCTTCAGCCCGGAAAGGCTTTACAGAAGAGACCGTGAATTGCTCCTTACTGAGGCACTTGCCGGAACATTTTCGAAGGAGACCATCAACGGCGGAGACATTCAGGCTTCTGAAGCACTTCTTAATTCAGAAAAAGATATCCGGGAGCATAAATTCGTCAAGGACATGATCTATCAGGAACTGCTCAAGATCTGCAGTGATATTGATATGGAAAAAGATGTTCAGGTTCTGCAGCTCAACCGCCTTGCTCACCTCTACACCAGTTGTGCTGCCAAACTTAAACCTGAATTCCAGAATGACAGCGCAGTCCTGAAACTTCTGCATCCTACACCGGCTGTCGGTGGTGTGCCGAAGCAAGAGGCCATGAAACATATCATGAATCTCGAGCCATTCAGCCGCGGCTGGTATGCGGGGCCTGTAGGCTGGATAAGCAGGGATGCTGCAGAATTTTCGGTTGCTATTCGATCAGCTCTCGTCAATGGTCGTTTTGCCTATCTCTACTCTGGTGCCGGCCTTGTAAAAGGCTCAAATCCCTATTCCGAATGGGAAGAGGTCGATCAGAAAATTGGAGATATTCTGGCTATAACCCGCCAGGAAGTATGAGTGCTCGCGAAATAACCTCACTGTGGAGCAGCATCGTCATTGAAGAACTGATCCGTCAGGGTGCAGAATTTTTCTGTATCTCCCCTGGCTCACGCTCAACCCCGCTGACTGCTGCCATTGCAAGAAACCCGAAAGCCCGCTGGAAAATGTTTGCTGATGAACGATCAGCAGGCTTTTTTGCCCTTGGCTATGGCCGTGCTACAGGAAGGCCGGCAGTGCTTGTCTGCACATCAGGGACCGCTGTTGCAAACTACTTCCCCGCTGTTGTAGAAGCCTCCATGGACTTGCAACCGATGATTATTCTTTCTGCCGACCGTCCTTTTGAACTGCTTGAATGCGGAGCAAACCAGACCATACGGCAGGAGGGCATGTTTAAAAGCTATACCCGATGGAATATGCAGCTTCCTCTGCCTTCAAGGGAGGTTCCTCTTAAAGCTCTGCTCTCGACCATTGCATACGCGGTCGCTAAAACGGTTGATTCACCTGCAGGGCCGGTCCATCTTAACCAGCCGTTCAGAGAGCCGCTTGAGCCTGAACGTTTCGATCTGAAGGATCCGTGGCTCGATCCAATGCAGGAGTGGGTGAAAACAGGCAACCCTTCAGGCTTATCGGCATTCCCGGAAAACCATCCGGAGCCAGGTACTGTGACCGCTGTGCGCGAGGCGCTTTCAAAAGCAAAACAGCCTCTGATCATTGCCGGCAGCATGCATAGTAAAGAAGAGGGTGAAGCGGTCAGGGAACTTGCCCGGGATCTCCAGGTACCCCTCTATGCTGATCTCTCATCGGGGATACGCCTGAGCAGCGGAGTTCAACCATGGCAACTGGCGTTTCAGTCGTCAGGATTTACCATGCACTTCAGGCCCGATCTGGTACTCCATTTCGGCGGTCATATTATCGCAAAACATCCTGCCTCTGCTCTCATTGAATGGAATCCGGAACACTATATTGTTGTACGACCCCATGCCAACCGGTTCTCTCCCGATCATAACGTAACGCTCAGCATTGAAGCTTCGCTGGCACATACTGCATCAAGCCTCAAAGGGTCACGCACTTCGGTATCCGGTATAAAAACAGAGAGTGCTGAAGAGTTTTTCAGACGGGCCGGTGAAGAGATTGATGCTGAAACCCTCTCTTTGCAACCGGTTACCGAAATATCCGCAGCACGCCTTACCTCGCGCCTTATCAGTGAAGAACAGCTCCTCTTCATTTCCAACAGCATGCCTGTCAGGGATATGGACACCTATGCCTTCAACGGACATCATAACGGTATAAGGTGCGGCATCAATCGGGGAGTAAGCGGGATAGACGGCATTCTTTCGACTGCAACCGGCTTTGCTGAAGGATATCGTAAAGCGGCAACACTGATTATCGGGGATATCGCTTTCCTGCATGACTTAAATGCACTTTCACTGCTCAGTACCCTGAGTGTTCCCCTTCAGATCATTGTCCTGAACAACAATGGCGGAGGGATTTTTTCATTCCTGCCTGTTTCAGAATACAGCGATATTTTTGAGACCCATTTTTCCACACCACAGAACTACAGCATCCGGTCTGCTGCAGAAACCTTTGGTGTGGACTATGCATGCCCGCATACAAACGGTGAATTCAGTGATATCTATAAAGCTGCATCTGCAAGCAAGAGAAGCACCGTCATAGAAGTTAAAGGCTCCCGGCAGGAAAATCTGCAGCAGCACCGCGCACTGCAGGCAAGAATCAGCGCCCTTGCCGATCACTATCTTTTCTGGTAGATTTATAGCAGGCAATCCTTGTTCAACAGAGTCCTTGACCATGCAGAGAACCATACAGGGCATTCCTTTCCATATTCTCACCACTGGAAATTCTTCACTGCCCCGCATCCTCTTTCTCCACGGGTTTCTGGGATCGGGCAGTGACTGGCTCCCTATGGCCAGACAGCTTTCCCGGGACTACTGCTGCATGATGGTTGATCTCCCCGGACACGGGAAGGCAAGCTTTGAAGAGAATCCACCGAACGACGGTTTTTTTGAACAGACAGTTGACGCTCTTGCTGAACTGCTCCAAGAGTCGGCTTTCCCGCAAAGCTATCTTGTCGGTTATTCGATGGGGGGACGTCTTGCACTTGCCCTTCTGCTTCGTCATCAGGAGCTTTTTACCAAAGCAGTTATCGTCTCTGCTTCTCCAGGACTCAGGACAATACAGGAACAGATCGACCGGCAGGAGCATGATGAAAAGGTTGCTCGAAAAATTGAGAGGAATTTTGAAGGTTTCATTAAGGGATGGTATGATCAGCCGCTTTTTTCGACACTGAAACATCACCCTGTATTTTCAGAAGTTGAGAGTGAACGGAAAATCAATGACCCCCGGAACCTGGCTCTGGCTTTGAGAGTGCTCGGGACAGGACGGCAGCGTTCACAATGGGAGGCGCTGCAGCATAATCGTGTGCCGGTAAGGTTTTTTGCAGGGGAAAAAGATGAGCGCTACGTTGAGATTGGCCGTCAAATGGTTAAGTTATGCCCTGGCTCTGATCTTGAAATTTTTCCTCATTGCGGTCATACCCTGCAGCTTGAAAACAAGGAATTGTTTCTGGATCGTCTGAGATTTTTTTTCAACCAGCAAGAAGAAAAGCACTTATGAGCGTTGTTAACTGGATACAAACAGGTGATTTTACCGACATCCTCTACCATAAAGCAGAAGGGATTGCAAAAATCACCATTAATCGCCCGGAAGTACGAAACGCATTTCGCCCACAGACTGTGGAGGAGATGATTACAGCCCTTTCCGAAGCAAGAAACGATGAGTTGATCGGGGTTGTCATTCTGACCGGTGCCGGGGATAAGGCGTTCTGTTCAGGAGGTGACCAGAAGATTCGCGGTTATGCCGGCTATGCCGATGCCAAAGGAATCAACCGCCTTAATGTCCTTGATTTCCAGCGTGATATCCGCACCTGTCCTAAACCTGTCATTGCCATGGTTGCCGGCTATGCAATCGGTGGCGGTCATGTACTGCATATGCTGTGCGATCTTACCATTGCGGCCGATAATGCCATCTTCGGCCAGACCGGTCCAAAAGTCGGTTCTTTTGACGGAGGTTGGGGCGCAAGCTATATGGCACGTCTTGTCGGCCAGAAGAAAGCACGCGAAATATGGTACCTTTGCCGTCAGTACAACGCTGCCGAAGCCCTTTCGATGGGACTGGTGAACACTGTTGTACCGCTTGAGCAGCTTGAAAAAGAGACCGTGCAGTGGTGTCGTGAAATACTAGCCAACTCATCACTCGCCATCAGATGCATCAAATCGGCACTCAATGCGGATTGTGACGGACAGGCAGGACTGCAGGAACTTGCCGGAAATGCCACGATGCTCTATTACATGTGTGAAGAGGCTCAGGAAGGAAAAAATGCTTTTGTCGAAAAACGAAAACCTGATTTCAGCAAATTTCCAAAAAGACCTTGAATCCAACCCATGTACTTCTCTACAGGTATGCTATCCCTTTTACAGAGGCAATAACTGTAAAAGGGCATCGGCAGCTGGAAAGGGAAGGTATTATACTGGCACTGAAAACTACGGAAGAGGATCATACTGCGTATGGTGAAATTGCTCCTCTGCCGGGTCTGCACCAGGAGAGCCTTGAATCTGCCGAAGAGCAGCTCGTGGAGGTACTTTCAAAACACGAGATAATCGATCACCGTATTCTTCATGACGGTCTCTTCCCTTCGGTACGTACAGGACTTGAAATGGCCATGATCAACCTTGATGCCGCCGTCTCCGGAAAGGCTCCTGTTTTTTCCGAGAGAGAGGAACCTCCGTCACAACATGTTCCAGTCAATGCACTGCTTTTCGGCGATACCAGGCAGGTCATACAAAGAGCAGAAAACTATTTCAATACCGGATACCGCACATTCAAGCTCAAAATCTCAGCTGGCAATAGTGATAGCGCCATCCGAAGCATTGAAGCCCTGCACAACATTTTTGGAACCACTATCGAACTGCGACTGGATGCCAATCAGTCGTTCTCACTTGATGAAGCACTCTACCTCTCAGGAGAGATTCCACAAGGAATCATTGCCTATATTGAAGAGCCCCTTACGAATGCTGAAGAAATCGGTGAGTTTCATGCAAAAACAGCTATCCGATCTGCGCTGGACGAAACCTTATGGCAAAAGCGGGAACTGCTTGATCAAATACCCGCCAGAGCGCTTTCGGCACTGATTCTGAAACCAAACCGGTTAGGTGGAATATCCGTGACGCTTGAGTTGGCCCGGTGGGCAAAAACACACAATCTGCTGACGGTTTTCAGCTCGGCTTTCGAGAGCGGAATCAGCCTGAGCTTCTATTCCTGGATGGCAGCATCAACCTCTTCTGAACCTGCAGCATGTGGCCTTGATACCTATCGTTACCTGAAGGACGACCTGCTTGAAACACATTTCAGAACAGATAACGGAGTGCTTGATGCCTATAACATCTACCTCGAGGGATTGACAGTCAATAAGAGAGATCTCAAACTGACCTCTCTGTGGACGCTGTAACTGCCGGGAATTTTTATTGGAAATTCACTCTCTGACGGCCTTGCGCTTAAGCCGAAGAACGGCAAATGCTCCTCCAAGGCCAGATATCGGCGCATAAAACGCACCGGAAAAGACCATGTTCATCAGAATATCAACGAAGCCTAGCTTAACCGGCGTAAGAGCAAGTTTCTCTGCCGCAACAAGTGCCTGCACCTGCTGCTGAACCTCAGGTCGTCCTTTTGCAATCTGAAGCGCCCAGTCAATGACAAGAGCCAGACTTTCCGTCCCCGGCCTGTAATTGAAAAGTTCCATCAGAATAAAGGTTATGCCTTCTGAAAGCACGCCTCCCACAAAACCGGCAAGACACCCGAAAGCAAAAGCCTGGTTGAACGTCAAGCGCACTTGAAAACGCATGATGGTCTGATGAAGCGCAACTGCACCGGCAAGAAAAATACCTGCAAAGAGAAAAACATTAAGCAGCGTCAGATAGGGAATGGTTGTCGTCAAAATAATGATAGCGGAACCCAGCACAACACAATAAAGCTTTCCTTTCAAAGAGAGAGTAGATGTCACGTTTTCAATAGCCATATATCTTCACGAGAGCAGTTCATTTAAAAAATCATCCATGGTATAAAATCCCGGTTTGGTTTTATGTCGCAGGGCAAGCCAACCGGCAGCTTCAACGGCACCTGATGCAAAACCTGAACGGTTTTTCGCTGTATGCGAAATAACAATTTCATCAGCATCAGAATCAATAAAGGCAGTGTGTTTTCCGAACACACCTCCGAGCCTTAGAGCTGCAACCTGCAGTTCATCAGGGTCAAGCTTTCTGTCGTCCGAGAGCTGACGGACAATGGTTTTTTTTCGGCTGTTTGCAGATAAAATCATATCGGCAGCCCTGAGCGCGGTTCCACTCGGAAAATCAGCTTTGGCGGTGTGGTGCTGCTCTGCAAAGGCAATATCAAACTGGGGAAAAGGAGCAATCAGCCGTGCGGCTTCCCGCACGCTCCTGAGAAAGATGTTAACTCCAAGCGAGAAATTAGCTGAGTAGAGAAGAGAAGCACCGGCATCGGAGACCTTTTTTTTGACCTCATCCATGACATCATCCCAGCCTGTTGTGCCTACTATAATGGGAACACCGGACGAGAGCATGGCTGGCAGATTACAGAGAAATGCCTCCCTGACTGTAAAATCAATAATGGCATCGCTGCCATGAAAAACCTCGGGGACGACAGGGGTATCTACATCGAGAACTGCGAAAGTTTCGTGGCATCCAGACTGACTGATCACACTGGCGACCTGCTTACCCATTCTGCCATTTCCTACAAGAGTAAACCTCATAATTATTGCTGTACTTAACGTTTGCGGTGAAAAAGCTACAGTTTAATACTGGCCGGTTTTCACACTTAATTCATAATATCGAGAAGCCTGTCAAGATCGTCATTCGAAAAATACTGAATATGTATTTCGCCCTTGCCACCTTTCTTTTCAACGATACGAACCTTTGTTGCAAGTTTATCTCGAAGTATGGACTCAAGCTGGGTAACGTGGGAAGAGCGCTCGAATGAGTCGGGCGCTAATGGCTTGGACTGATCTTTGAACATCCGGTTAACCAGCGCTTCGGTCTGACGAACTGAAAGCTGACGGCTGAGAATCTGTTTCCAGACCTTCAACTGCTGCTGCTCTCCAGGCAGGTTAATCAACGCCCTTGCATGTCCTGAGGATATTTCCCTGTTGCGGATGCTGTCCTGAATCTGTAAAGGGAGCTTGAGAAGTCTGAGGAAATTACTGACCGTTGAACGGTTTTTTCCGACTTTCTGCGCTATCTCGTCCTGAGTCAGACGGCACTTTGTTGTCAGGCTTTTGAGAGCCAGTGCAACTTCTATGGCATTAAGATCCTCGCGTTGAATATTCTCGATAAGCGCCAGTTCAAGCTTGCTTGAATCATCATGAGCCTCGATAACATAGGCAGGAATAAACTTGAAGCCGGCCTGCTGAACTGCCCTGAGCCGACGTTCTCCGCTGATAAGCTGATAACCTTCACCATCCCGGCATACGGTTACCGGCTGTATGACCCCATTTTCAATGATTGAGTTTTTCAGCTCTTCAAGAGCACTCTCATCAAATTCTTTGCGGGGCTGAAACGGATTTGCACGTATTTTTTCGACCGGCAGGCTGCCGATACTCCCGTCCTGGGCAAGTTCCCTTTCCTCATCCCTTGAACCGGAATCAAACCCCTCGTCCGGAATAAGTGCCTTTAACCCTCTTCCCAGTGCTTTTTTTGTCATATCCCCCACCAGCTAACCGGTCAGCTGCTACTGCCGGACTTTAAATTTGTTAATATTGCCGTCTCTTTCAAAAATCTCCTGTGCCAGATCGAGGTAGTCTTTCGATCCAATACTCTGAGCGTCGTAGAGCAGCGCAGGTTTACCATGACTAGGCGCTTCAGAAAGGCGAACATTCCTGCGGATATAGGTTTTATAAACCTTGTCTTTGAAAAATTTCTTGACTTCTTCGGCAACCTGTGATGCAAGACGCAGTCTCGCATCGTACATGGTAACCAGTACACCTTCAATTTCCAGTTTCGGATTAAGGTGCTTTCGGACAATACTGATGGTATTGAGCAGCTTTCCCAGGCCCTCGAGTGCATAATATTCGGCCTGAACCGGAATAAGCACGGAATCTGCGGCTGTAAGCGAATTAAGTGTGATCAGCCCTAATGAGGGCGGACAATCGATAATGATATAATCGTACTGGGCGCGAATTCCCTTGAGCGCTTTCTGCATCACATACTCGCGTTCTTTCATATTGACCAGCTCTACCTCCATTCCGACAAGATTGACATTGGAAGGCAGAACATCAAGGTACTCAAGACTTGAAGACTTGATAGCGTCCTTTATGTTGCCCCCTTTTACCATAACCTGGTAAAAAGTATTATCGATTTCATCGCCTACTTCAAGGCCAAAGCCGGACGTGGCATTGGCTTGAGGGTCGATATCGATAAGCAATGTCTTAAACTCAGAAATAGCAATAGAGGCGGCTATATTTACGGAAGTGGTTGTTTTTCCAACCCCTCCTTTCTGGTTTGCAATCGCAATAACTCTGCCCATGTACTAACCAGGGAAATTTATAGCAGTTGAAGTTCGGTCATGACTTGGTACATTATAATACTTACATGAACCATTACAAATTTTTAATCTTGCTTCATGGGCATGCTGGGACATCAATTCTTTGAGCTTCCTACACTTGAACTTACTGAAAAACTGCTGGGGAAAATTTTTGTTCATGTGTTGCCGGGAAACGTTCAACTGAAAGGGAGAATTGTTGAAACAGAGGCTTATTCAGGCACCGGGGATGAGGCATGTCATGCGTGGAGGGGGAAAACAGCTCGAAACCGGATTATGTTCCAGAAGCCTGGCACCCTTTACGTCTATTTTACCTATGGAAACCACTTTATGCTTAATATTGTCAGTGAACCTGAAAACATCGCAGGTGCCGTACTGATAAGAGCCATGGAACCGGTTGAAGGTTTGCTCTTCATGCAGGAACAGAGAGGAACCACCCTGACAACCAATCTTATGAGCGGGCCGGGAAAACTTACTCGTGCACTTGCTATTGATACCGGAAGCAACGGAAAAAACCTCTTCAATGATGAGTTTTTTCTGGAAAATGCCCCATCACTTGAGGAAAACGAGATAGGCACAACTACAAGAGTGGGTATTTCAAAAAGCCGTGAACTTTTGTGGCGAAAATTCATTCTCAACAATCCCCATGTATCGAAAGGCCGGGTTACATGAGCGAGAGAAAAAGAGAGTGCTACTATTGAAAGTTGCTGGAAATATTCCTTTTTTTACTCTGCGCAGGTTCATTGAAGAGTGTAAAATTAACAGTACATGGTGCAGGATCGTCAGTCACTTGAATTCGATATTGTCTTCATCGGCGCGGGGCCGGCAAACCTTGCATCGGCTATACATCTGCAGCATCTGCTGAAAAAACATAACTCTCTATCGGCAAATACGGTTGACCCGGCAATAGCAGTTATCGATAAAGGACGATACGCCGGCGCTCATCTGCTCTCCGGCGCTCTGCTTGATCCGAGAGCCCTGGAGGAATTTTTCCCGGATTTCCTGGTGCGGGGATGTCCTGTGGAAGCCACGGTTTCAAATGAACATCTATGGTATCTGACCGCTAAAAGAAAGTTTCCTTTTCCGTTTTGTCCCGAGCCGTTCAGCAATAAGGGGAACATGGTTGTATCCCTCAGCCGCCTGGGATCATGGATGGCTGAAGAGGCTCAAAAGGAGGGCGTTCAATTCTTCGACAATACTGCAGCTGCTCTGCCTTATGTTGAACATGGCAGACTTGCGGGCATTCTGACTGATGATAAAGGCATGGACCGCAACGGTCAAAAAAAAACCAACTTTGAAGCAGGCCTTTTGCTGACAACGAAAGTTGCCGTCATAGGGGAAGGCTCTGACGGGTCATTCTACCGCAAAGTCTGTGAACACTTTCCGACCTGCCTGGCACCTATTCCGCAACGATACGAAACGGGAGTAAAAGAGACATGGCGCATACCGGCCGGCCGACTCATCGCGGGAGAGGTGCACCAGATGTTCGGTTATCCTCTTCCAACTGATACATATGGCGGCGGATGGCTCTATGCTTTATCACCGACGCTGCTCTCCCTTGGGTTTGTCACTTCGCTTGAACCCGACTCCCCTTTTTGCGATCCCCATCGTAACCTTCAGCAGTTTAAACAGCATCCGCTGCTTGCCAGAATACTTGAAGGCGGAAGCATGATTGAGTCGGGAGCAAGAACACTAACGTCCGGAGGGGCAGATGCCATGCCACCTCTTTACGGACCCGGGTTTCTTGTTACCGGTGAATCTGCCGGCATGGTAAACATGCAGCGCCACAAAGGGCTCCACCTGGCGATGAAATCCGGAATCCTGGCTGCTGAAACCATGTTTGAATCGCTTTTGCATGATGATTTTTCTACTGATCAATTGAAAAGCTATGACGAACGGTTCAAAAAATCATGGGCTTACGATGAACTGCATGCTGCAAGAAACTACCGGAAGGCTTTTGACAGCGGACTCTATTCCGGACTGCTTCAGGCAGGACTTCAGCTTAAGTTTCCCGGTCTTGCAATGGCTGATGGCTTTGTAAAGCGACGAAACAGGAAAAATGAAGCAGCATCACATATGCCTGAAATAGAACCGTTCACTCCTGACGGCAGTCTCACGTTCAGTAAAACTGAGAGCCTCTACCGGTCGGGCACAATGCACGAAGAGAACCAGCCGTGCCACCTGCTCATAAAGCCGGAAGATATTGAGGAAATATGCCTGAAAAAATGCACTCTGGAGTATGCCAATCCTTGCCGTCACTTCTGTCCGGCGCAGGTGTATGAAATAACCGCTGATCCACGGCCTGAACTCAAACTTAACCCGTCGAACTGCCTGCATTGCAAAACATGCGAAACAGTCGATCCTTATGGAATCATTACCTGGATACCCCCTGAAGGTGGCGGTGGTCCCGGCTATAAACTCAGTTAACGTATGCATGCGAAAAAAAAAGTTGTTGTCGGTATTTCGGGAGGGGTTGATTCAGCCGTTTCGGCATGTCTCCTTGTTGAACAGGGCTATGAGGTCACGGGTTTAAACATCAGGGTGCTCGACACTCCTGAGGAGATGCCTTCACTTAAGCCATCGCCGCTTGTCATCAGCGACCATCCGGATTTTCAGATTCCAGTGTTGACCTTGAACCTCAGCAGTAAATTCAGGGATGATGTAATTCATTATTTTCATGATGACTATCTTGGAGGCAGAACACCAAACCCCTGCATGGTCTGTAATAAAAAAATCAAATGGTTTGGCCTTTTTGAAGGATTGAAGCTGCTTGATGCAGATTTTGTTGCCACCGGCCATTTTGCTGCTACAGAGTTCAGCGATGGAAGATATCGGCTTTATAAAGGGGCTGACCAGGATAAAGACCAGAGCTATTTTCTGTGGATGCTCTCGCAGAGTGACCTGTCGAAAACCATTTTTCCTCTCGGGAAGCTTACCAAACCTGAAGTCCGCAAGCTGGCTCACTCTTTCGGGGTAAGGGCTGCTGAAAAAAAGGAGAGTCAGGAGATATGCTTTGTTCCGCAGGACGATTACTGCAGTTACCTTGAAGGCGCCATACCCGGTCTGGCGGAAAAGATGGCGGGCGGGGATATTGTGGATGAAACTGGCAACATTATCGGCAAACATCGCGGCTATCCCTTTTATACAATCGGCCAGCGCCGCGGGCTCGGTGTTTCTGCGAAAGAGCCCCTCTATGTCACGGCACTCGATACTGAACATAACCGTATCCATGTTGGAAAAAAGTCTTCTCTGGAATGCTCACAACTCATCGCATCAGGACTAAACCTGATCGGGTTAGAGAGTCTGACAGGACCGATTGAAGCGTGCGGAAAAATCCGGTATAGAGACAAGGAGACGCCCTGCATCATTGAGCCTCTTCAGGATAACTCAGCAACCGTATCGTTCATCTCGCCCAAGAGTGCTGTATCAACAGGACAGGCAGCTGTCTTTTACCGCGACAGCGAAGTCCTCGGAGGCGGGTTCATTTCCCGGATTATCAACTCAATCAATCAGTAAGCCTATTTTGAACTATGCTGCAACGCAACAACCTTTCACTCACCTATCTGGACCTTGCACCTGCAACACCGGAAAATGCCCCGCTCGTGATCATGCTTCACGGATATGGCAGTAACGAAAAAGATCTGATTCAAATAGCACCGGCCCTTCGCCCGGAATTTCGCTATATCAGTGCACGAGCACCACAGACAATGGACTTCGGCATGTATGGCTGGTTTCCCATTGACTTTACCCATAGCGGTATCACCGTCGATTACAGTGCGGCAAAAAAAGCTCTTGAACTGTTAATCAAGTTCACCGGTGAAATTATCAGGGAGTGCCGTCCTCGGGGAAACAAGGTTTTTCTTATGGGATTCAGTCAGGGCGCGGTCATGAGCTATCTCATGGCGTTTAATGCTCCAGAGCTGCTGCATGGCGTTATTGCGCTGAGCGGTCAGCTTCCTGAGACATCCCTGCCGCTTGAAACAGCAAAGCCGGCACTGAGGAAGCTGCCCTTTCTTGTGATGCATGGAATCCATGACGATGTCCTGCCGATTGCAAAGGGACGGGCGGCGGATGCATGGCTGCAAGAGAACGTTGATGATCTTACCTATCGTGAATACCCTGTAGCTCATCAAATTTCTGACAGCGGCATAGTGCTGATCAGCTCCTGGCTTGAAAAAAAATTGCCTGAATCTGATTAGTTTGGCTGGCTCTGCAGCAAGAAAGTATGAGTGCTGCCGCCACTACCGGACAGAAAGTAATTACCGACTTAATCGTATATTCTCTTTTTTTTTAACCGCCGCCCCGCATATAGAATGAAGGACACACTCTTAAGCCTGCTCGAACAGCGCATCCTTGTACTTGACGGTGCTATGGGCACCATGATCCAACGACATAAACTACAGGAAAAAGATTACCGGGGATCCCGGTTTGCGACCCACTCGCATCCGCTGATGGGAAACAACGATATCCTTGTTCTGACGCGACCGGATATTATTTACGCACTCCACTGCGACTTTCTCGAAGCGGGATCGGATATTATCGAAACCAACACGTTCAATGCCAACCCGATTTCCCAGGCAGACTACAATGCCTCTGGTCTCGTAAAAGAACTGAATCTCGAAGCAGCAAGACTGGCAAGAAAGGCTGCCGATGAGTATACAGCAAAAACTCCTGATAGACCGAGATTTGTTGCAGGCTCTATAGGCCCGACCAATAAAACCCTCTCACTATCTCCTGATGTCAACAATCCGGGCTTCCGGGCAGTCAGCTTCCAGGAAGTTGTGGATAACTATACCCTTCAGCTTGAAGGATTGATGGAGGGTGGAGTTGATCTTCTGCTTGTTGAAACCGTCTTTGATACCCTCAACTGTAAAGCCGCACTTTTTTCCATCGAGGAGTTTTTCAAGCGTACCGGGGTTCATATTCCTGTTATGGTATCAGGAACCGTTGTTGATGCAAGCGGCCGGACCCTTTCAGGGCAGACAACTGAGGCGTTCTGGATATCTATTGCCCACATGCCGGATCTGCTCTCAGTAGGCCTGAACTGTGCTCTCGGGTCAAAACAGATGCGCCCGTTCATTGCGGCACTTTCAGGGATTGCCGAAAGCATGGTGAGCGTCTACCCCAATGCAGGCCTTCCAAACGAGTTTGGAGAGTATGACGACTCACCTGACTATATGGCTGAGCAAATTGCTGACTTTGCAACTTCAGGTTTTGTCAATATTGTCGGGGGATGCTGCGGTACAACTCCCCAGCATATCAAGGCCATTGCAGAAGCGGTCAAAGCACTGAAACCGCGCCACCGCCCTGAAAAACACCATGAACTGATGCTCTCCGGCCTTGAACCGCTTCGAGTCAACAGTACAACAGGGTTTATCAATATTGGCGAGCGAACCAATGTAACCGGATCCAAAAAATTTGCCCGCCTTATCAAGGATGGCAACTACGATGAGGCACTCTCCATTGCCCGACAGCAGGTTGAAAGCGGAGCACAGGTTATTGATATCAATCTTGATGAGGGCATGCTCGACTCAGAACAGGTGATGAAGGAGTTCCTCAACCTTATTGCATCGGAACCTGATATTTCCAGAGTTCCGATCATGATCGACAGCTCGAAATGGTCGGTTATTGAAAACGGACTGCAGTGCGTTCAGGGAAAAAGCATCGTTAACTCCATCAGTCTTAAGGAGGGTGAAGAGCTTTTCAAGGAACGTGCTCAAAAAATTCTGCAATACGGTGCGGCAACCGTTGTCATGGCGTTTGACGAACAGGGACAGGCCGACAGCTACCTGCGCCGCATTGCCATCTGCAAACGCGCGTACGATATTCTTACTCTTGAGGTTGGCTTCCCCCCCGAGGATATTATTTTCGATCCAAACGTCCTGACCGTCGCGACCGGCATCGATGAGCATAACAACTACGCTGTTGATTTTATTCAGACGGTGCGGTGGATCAAGGAGAACCTTCCCTATGCAAAGATTTCCGGAGGTATCAGCAACGTCTCCTTCTCTTTCCGTGGAAATGAACCGGTTCGAGAGGCCATGCATGCCGCATTTCTTTACCATGCGATCCAGGCAGGACTTGACATGGGCATTGTCAATGCCGGCCAGCTTGCTATTTATGAAGATATAGATCCTGAATTACTGGTTCGGGTTGAGGATGTGCTGCTCAACCGTCGCCCTGACGCTACGGAACGGCTTGTCAGCTTTGCTGAAACGATCAGCAATGACGGAGAGAAAACCGAGGCTAAAGCAGCCGAATGGCGCAGTGCTCCAGTTGAAAACAGGCTTCGCCATGCACTGATTAAGGGCATTGTCGAATATATAGAAGAGGATACCGAAGAGGCACGCCAGCTCTATCCGAGTCCGCTGCAGGTTATTGAAGGACCGCTGATGAACGGCATGAACGCCATCGGAGACCTCTTTGCCGAAGGAAAAATGTTTCTGCCCCAGGTAGTTAAAAGCGCCCGTGTCATGAAACGCTCAGTAGCCTGCCTTCTTCCTTTCATTGAAGCAGAAAAGGCGCTGAACAAGGATACCAGTGCTAAAGCAAAAGTACTGCTTGCGACAGTTAAAGGTGACGTTCACGATATCGGCAAAAATATTGTTGCTGTTGTGCTTGCCTGCAACAACTATGATGTCGTTGATATCGGCGTCATGATGCCGTGCGAAAAGATCCTTGACGCAGCAGTAAGGGAAAAAGCTGATTTGATTGGACTCAGCGGACTCATTACCCCTTCGCTTGACGAAATGGTCTATGTAGCCAGCGAAATGGAAAGGCTTGGCATGAAAATCCCGCTCCTGATCGGAGGTGCAACGACTTCAAGAATACATACAGCAGTCAAGATTGCTCCTGTCTATTCAGGAGCAGTTGTGCAGGTTCTTGATGCATCACGAAGTGTACCTGTAGTCAACAGTCTGCTCAATCCTGCGCTCAGCCCTGGTTACATAGCGGAGCTGAAAAAAGAACAGGCTGGACTGAGAGAGAGCCATGCGTCGCGCACAACCTCCAAAAAGTACCTGCCGCTCGCCGAAGCCCGCAGGAACCGTCCTTCGCTCCAGTGGGATGACACTACTCTCTACAAGCCTCTCAAACCAGGTCTTACCCTGCTTGAGAATGTTACCGTCGGGGCAGTGCGGCCCTATATTGACTGGACGCCCTTTTTCATGGCATGGGAGCTTCACGGACGCTATCCGCAAATTTTTGACCAGACAGAAAACGGCATAGAGGCAAAAAAACTGTTTGATGATGCAAACATACTGCTGGACAGGATCGAAAAAGAGACGCTGCTCGGTCTGAAAGGAGTGGCAGGTATTTTCCCTGCCAACAGCACAGGAGACGATATTGATGTTTATGCAGACGAAAGCCGTAAAACCTTACTCCAGACCCTTCACACCCTTCGTCAGCAGCAGGAAAAAGCATCAGGTGAACCGAATCTGGCCCTTGCTGATTTTATTGCATCGAAAGAGAGCGGGCTCAATGACTACATCGGAGGATTTGCCGTTACTGCCGGGCTTGGCATCGAAAAGCTGCTCAAACAGTTCAGCGAAAGCCTGGACGATTACCATCGTATCATGACGCAGGCACTTGCTGACCGACTGGCGGAAGCGTTTGCAGAAATGCTCCATGAAAAAGTGCGCCGTGAACTCTGGGGTTATGCTCCGGAAGAAAATCTCAAGAGTGAAGAACTGCTTTCGGAAAACTATCAGGGCATCCGCCCCGCTTCCGGCTATCCAGCCTGCCCTGACCATACTGAAAAAGCAGAACTGTTCACCCTGTTGAACGCAGAAACCAACACTGGCATTACACTGACCGAAACCTTTGCCATGAACCCTGCCTCCTCGGTCAGCGGCCTCTACTTTGCTCACCCGGCGGCAAAATACTTTGTACTCGGTAAAATCTGCAGAGATCAGGTGGAGGATTACGCCCGACGCAAAGGAATGAATGTTAAAACCGCTGAAAAATGGCTTGCCCCTGTATTAAACTACGATCCCGAATAAGAGGCTGACAGTCAGAAATGACCTTTTATCCAAAGCAATGCGCACATAATTGCTTTGGATAAAAGATGGCAACGGGTCAGTGACGGCTACAGCTTCATCATAGGCAACGGATTGAATGGATGAGTTTTAAGTCGATCCAGGGAGAGTGCAAGAAGCTTTTTATGGAATCCTGCATTCGGGAAAGCATAAAGCACATCAGTGACAAAATCATCCGGTAAACAGAACCGGAGCAAACCGCCCGACAGATCAATCCAATCAGCTTTCCTGAATGGCTCTACCAGCCAGGTAGAGTTTGCCTCATATCGTCTAAGCTTATGATGCTCGCCGATCATTGCTTCTATTTCATCGATCCATTCGACTTTGCCTGTTTCTTCCAGAAATTTGCGGGCAAGCAATTGAGAAGGGATAAGGTAGTCAAAGGTGTTATCGGTCCATATGCCGATATCATGAAAGAAGGTGGCAAGAGCAATTTTATCAGCACTTGCACCTTCTCCTGCGAGTACGCGACAAAAATTGAAAACCCGCAAACAATGATTTTTATACGCTTCATAATCAGCAGCTAACAATGGCTGATACCTTGCAAACAATTCATCAAGCAGAATGGGTTTGTGGACGACATTCATATCGTCAAGTTTCAGTAGCTTTTTCAACGTACCTCAGCTGATGTTTCGGTTATGGTTGTCAGAGAGCTTGTCCTTCTTGCTTCTTGGCACAATCAAAGACAGCCCGGGTTCAGGATGATCAATCTACATAACTGATAACAACATATAACCTTTTATCAGACTTCCTCTGTTATTTAAAAACGTTATATAGTCTCCCTGTTTTTCACAATAAGATCATCTATTTCAAGCTTTTTGATATGAGCGTGCCCGATCGACAGTTTGCCAAGAACAAGTTTTCCAATGGCCAGAGTACCAATTGCGAGTGCTCCTATGGCTAGGGCTCCGAGAGCCATTGCTCCATATGCAACAGCCGGAGAAGCTTGAAAAATATTGGGTTTGAGTGGTTCGGGAGAAGTTGTTTTTTTTGAACCGATATATGGATTCCTGTGCAGAAAAAGTTTCATGATAACATCACCATTTTTGAGCAATCACAGTGAGCTGAATGTCTCCTGAAGGTTTGCGAGGTAGCGATCAATCATGGAGGTGAATTCCATGACAACCAACGGGGAAATTATGAACTCCAGAAAAGAAGGGAACTCGACTGTCAAATCGCCTTTTGTTTTGAGAGCCACCTTTGTTCCTGCCTCTTTCGGGGTAATTACCCACGCTCCCTCAACAATGGCATTGCCAACTCCCTGAACTGGTGTCCATGTAACCTTTCGCGCAGCCGCATCAGCAGTATAGCGGGATGCATATATAGTTTGCTGGAGAGTGTAGCTGGCGATACTTATTTTTTCCATCTCCCAGCGAAAGGCATTGTCGCCGAGATCAACAAGCTTGTCAACTTTCGGAAAATGTGAGGCGGAACGTGGAACATCGGCAAGCAGCCCGAACACTTTGTCGGGAGTGCAGGAAGTTTCAAACTCCCTTTGAATATTGATGACAACAGAAAATGACATAAGCCCCCCGTTTAGTATGTTGGAGCCGGTTTGTTTAGAGCATTCAACACAGCACCATCCCTTTCATACACATCATCAAAGAAAAGGATATCGTCACCTTCAGCAACTGCTGTAAGATAAAGAATAAAAACCGGAATCCGTTTCGGGAGAGAAACCGTTCTGGTTTTTTTGGCATCTACAGCGGCCCTGATTCGCTCCGGGCTCCATTTTACACTATCCTGAAGTACCAGTCCTGCGAGTTCGAGCGGATTTTCCACTCTGATACATCCAGAGCTGAAGGGCCTGGAACTCTTTTTAAACAGCTCCTTGTGCGGTGTATCATGCAGATAGACAATATGCTTGTTTGGAAGCAGAAACTTGATCCTCCCGAGCGACCCCTGGTCTCCGGAGGACTGCTGCAGGCGATAGGGAAAGTTAGCGCCGGTATACTGTGACCAGTTAACAGATGCAGGGTCGACAAGATTGCCGTTCCGGTCAATGACATTCAGCTTTTTGTGGCTGAGATAGGACATGCTTTTGCGAATACCGGGAAGGGCTTCTTTGGCAAGAATGGTTGGGGGAACCACCCATTGGGGGTTAAATATAATACCCTGCATCTCGGCTTTAAACACCGGAGTTTTACGGGAAGGTTGACCGACAACAACCTTTGTCAGCCAGCGATTACGGCCGTTTTCTACATAATTAAGGGAAAAATCCGGAATATTGACCATGATATACGTAGGCTGGATGTCGCTTAAAAACCACCGGCAGCGTTCGAGATTGATGCGAATCTGGTCAATACGGCTTTCAACCGGAATATTCATACCCTTTACAGTGGATGGTCCTACCACTCCATCGGGCTCATTACCGTTGCGCTTCTGGAAGTGTTTGACTGCATCTGCCAGCTCCCTGTTGAAGACCTTTGACGTGTCGGGTTTCAACACCGCAATATCACCTGATGCCTCAAGACGTTTACGCAGCTGGATCACCCTGTTATCTCTGACACCCTCTTTCAGACTCTGCCCTTGCGACAAAGCAGGCCATCCGCCTTCCCGGGCAATTACCCGGTACTTTGCAAGCCATGTTCTGAGCTGGTTATATCTGGAGTATTGTGGCCGGATCTCTTTTAATACCTGTGCTATCCGTTCAGCCGCAATGGCGTTCTGAAGTCTGTACTCAAGGGCGCTGCGACTGACTGCTGTATTGAGATTCCAATCCGGATCAAGGCTGCGGGGATCAACCTTACCGTAACGAAGATGATTTGCGAGGGTGAAAAACGCATCAGTAAGAAATAGATCATACCTGGCCTGCATTTCGGGGGTAACCTGGGAGGTGCTTAGAAACTCCTTGATTTCACTGATATGGTAATCAGCCGGATCAAGGCCGTCGTCGCCAGCTCCTTCAACTGCAGTGATAAGCTCTGAAACCATCAGCGGCTTTGTCCATACCGGCTTAAAACTTCTTGTCGAATAGAACCGGGCAAGATTGCTGCGGAGCGATAAAGATTCTGTTGTACCGGCAGACCCCTTCTGAAGAAGGTGGCGTCGGATTTGTTCTGCTATACTATTCGGAGGAAGGCTCTTTTGAGTGAAAAGAGGACTCTCTTTCTGGTGCTGCAGGTGCACCTGAGGAGAAACAGCTGGTCTTTCCGGAGCCGGCTTAACTGGACTGAAAGCAAGCCAGAAAAGAAAAATACCGATCATACGTTCTGGTAAGCGTTAATACTACGATGCGGCCTTGACTTGTGCAGAAAAACCAGATCAGGATTGAGCAGTGTTGACTTGATTGCATAGCCGCTGCCTCCGTGATAGATAAAGAGACAGCTCCCGCCTTTAATAAGATTAATAACCTGCTGAAGGCCGTCCAAAGAGAGTGCGGGACACCCCTGACTCCTGCCAAGGCGCCCATGCTGCCTGATATAATCATAGGATACATAACTGGCCCCATGAATGACGATACTTCTTGCTTCAGCATTGTCGTTAATCCCCCGCTCCAAACCTTGAAGTTTAAGAGAATAGCCGTTTTTGCCGTCATAGGTATCGCCGGTTGTATAAAATCCGAGGCTGCTCTGATGAGAACCTTGTGCGTTGGAAAAACTTTGCGCATAATTATCACCGCTGCCGCTTCCATGTGCAACAAGCCCTGAATAAAGCAATCGACACTGGTTGATGTCAATGACAAAAAGTCGTTCATCAATTGAAGGACGGTTGAAATCAATGACTGTAAGTATACCATCACGATTGACCTTCCCCTGTTCTTTAAGGGAATAATAACCTGAAAGTGCCTTACTGAGCACCAAGGGGTCTATTTTATTTTTGAGTTCAGGAGATTGGGAAAGTACAGAAAGAGTATTTCGAAAAGCATTGTTTTCAAAACTCAGGGAACGTCCTTCTGAGGGAAATACTATCATCATCATGATAAAAAGCATGGAAATCAATCGCATCATAAGCAACCCCTCACGGTATTAAACCAGCTCCGCAATCAAGGGAAACCGGCATAAGCAAAAATAAAAGGGACTCCGGCTGGTTAAAAACCGAAACTCCTGGATTTTAACGATAAAAAAAGCTTCGTCAGACCTCTGACTGACAACAGAGCAAATCAGGAAAACTTTCTGGACTATGAAAAGTCGATTTTTTCCCGAGGGGGAAAAGAAAGTCCCTCTTGAATCAGGAATACTCTAAAGCAAGAAAGCGCAGAAAAAAATACTCAGGAAGGATAGTATTTTTTTCGGTCACCTTCAAATCTCTCGGGGTTCCGTAAGCACCGGCAGCCTTTTCGGAATACGCCTTTTGCGGTTAAAAAAAGCACATGAGCTTCTATAAGAAGGAGTTATACGGGAAATATTTTCCCTGTAAAAACTCTCTAGGGCACCTCTATTTATTCAAATGGGATGCATTAAGAAAATTGATTATCAAAACTTTACCTCCGCACTCTGCAGGTTGGGGTGATTCCTGAACCCCAACAAAACAAAAGTTGTCCTGAGAGGATAGCTCTCAGCGAGTAAATAGAGGTGCCCTTTTCTCATTTGGAAGAAGAGGCTATAAACCGCCACCGGGAATTAACAGTAACAGAAATATCCTGATCAGCCGCTGCTATTTCAGTTGGTGCTGACATAGGAGCGGCCTTCATGGCAACCCCTGCCAAACGAGGGCGCACTCTGATGGAAGGTTCATTGACGCTCACCTCGATCAAGGAACCAATGCGACCACCTGCTGCCCGAGCCATAATACCGGCTTCACGACGAGCATTCTCTACGGCTTCTGCAAGCGCCTTCTGACGAAGCGAGTCATATCTGCTTGAAGAAAAATTGACGCTCTGTACTTCATCAGCCCCACCATGAGCGACAGCATCAACTGCCTGACCGATTTTTTCAAGATTGCGCACCTTGACAGAAATAACATGACGGGCTGAGTAACCTTTCAGGATACTTTTGCCCAAAGTGTGATCCCACTCCCATCGAGGTGAAACCATATAACTTGCCGTTGGAGCATCCTCCTGTGAAATTCCAGCTGTTCTAAGCTTGTTCTGAACAGTACGGTACTTTTCGGCTGTCTCGGCAACAGCAGTTTCCGCAGTGTTTGCATCCGATTTGACAACCACATCGAACTCCGCCATATCCGGCTTTACCAACACTCTTCCTGTCGCTGATACAACTACCTGACTCTCCTCTGCATAACCGGCAGGAGATAGAACACAGCATTCAACAAAAAAAAACAGGCAAATAAAAAGCAGCTTGGTTTTCATTTTCAATTCTCCTCTCAAATTTCTTGCAGATAAAGGGGTTTATGACAACTACCACTCTGTTGAATAGAGACCTATAATCTCCTTGTACGCAATCGCCGCCGCACAGGCAGAAACAGGGAGGGTTACCAGAAGTCCTACACCAAGAAGCAGCAGGCCAATAAAGTTAAGAGCACAGAGAATTAATGCAAAACCAAAAAATGAGAACCAATGCCTGGTGATGATCTTGCGGCTGATCTCCATAGCAGACCAAAAATCCATCCGGTAATCAATAACAAGAAAAGTGGCAAACATATATCCCACGGCAAGATAAATCCCGGGAACAATGAGGAACACAAGTCCTATACTTACGAGTATTCCACCAGCCAGAGTGGAAAGAAAAAGAGGAAGAAAATAATTGAAGCCCCTGAAAAAATCTCCGAATTGAAAGGGCTGTCCTGTGAGTAACATGAAAGCGACAATGCTGTATCCAGCATAAAAGGATGCGGCAATTGCGGAGAAAATCAAGGAGCCCGGAGCATGTAAGGAAGAACTTAATGCAGACCCTACAAAAATAATGAGCGTGAATCCGACAAACTCCCCGATATGATCCTTGAACATCTCCCAACCCTGCCTTACATAGTCCTGAGCATTAACGGTGACTGATGCATTGAGCTTTTGCTCGAACAGCTGCGGATCAAATTTATTCCCAAAATCAAAAGCGGCCATAACTCTCCTCCCTTTTCATTTACACGGTTATCCTCAGATAAATATAGCCATCAAAACAAAGCGCCATTCTTAATCATTACAAGAAATATCATTAATAGGTTCTTTTGCTGTTTTCCCGCAGTCAGTCTATGGTTGAAAAACCTTATTTTTGAAGAAAGGATAGCTTTGTGTGATAAAGCTTTAATCACATGAAGCAGAAAAACATAATGGAAACAGTATATGAACACTGCTGCACGGAAATCCCTTTATTCAGGCACTGAAACTGAGATAACAGAACACGCCGCAGCGCTCATTATTTCAGAAGCATATCGTGCGGTTAATGAGCATGGACGATTCACTCTTGTGCTTGCAGGCGGTAACTCGCCCAGATCACTTTATCGGCAGCTTGCGCAAGGTGTTGCGACAAAGACTATGGAGCACTATGCGCTTCAACTCCCCGTGCCTGACAGTGCGAACAGACAAGGGAACCTAACATGTATGCCATGGGAAAAGACATGGCTTTTCTGGGGGGATGAACGATGCGTCCCGTTCGACAATCAGGAGAGTAATTACCGGATGACCCGGAAGACCCTGCTTTCACAAATATCCATTGCTGAAAACCATATTTTCAGAATGCCCGCAGAACAGGAAGATGAAAAAGAGGCGGCAAAACGGTATGAAGAGAGCATCCGTAATTTTTTTATAGCCGAAGGTTCTTTCCCAGAGGAGGAGTTTCCGACGTTTGACCTTGTGATCCTCGGGCTTGGAGAAGACGGACATACCGCATCATTGTTTGCTGACAACAAAAGGGCACTTCAGGAAAAAAAGCGATGGGTCGTTGCTGTCAACGAGCCTCTGGCTAAGCCACCGGGAAAGCGGCTAACCCTGACTCTCCAGGTCATCAACCATGCACGAAACGTGCTGTTTTTTACCATAGGAAGAGAGAAGGCAAAACTTGCAGAGAAAATCTTTAATGAAGAAGAGAAAAATGTTCCGGCAGGCATGATTGACCCTGTAAACGGCAAAACATACTGGTTTACCGCTCAACTGTAAATTCTGACAGACGACTCCGGCCCGTGGGAATGGATTGGATAGAGCTCTGGCGAACGCCCATTAACTGCTCCCCTTATGGAGTCAACAATCGCCCATGAGTGTTCGACGCTGTCCTGACGAATAAAGTTCATCTGCTCTCCGGAAATCGCGTCAAGCAACAGTCGATGATATGGCGTCATACCTGCTTCTGAAAAAGAAGTTTTGTAATCGAACTTCATGTAAACAGGATCAGTAATAATCGCTTCTCCTGGACGTTTCGCCCCGAACCGCAATGCGATGGTCTCCTCAGGCTGGATACTGAAAACAACCTGATTGGCCGTATAGCTGCAGCTTTCAGCAGGTCCGAAATAGTTCTGGGGAGGGCATTTGAAGGTAATGACAATTCTGGTCAGTGTTTCAGCAAGGTTTTTGCCGGCCTTTACATAAAACGGCACATCTTTCCATCTCCAGTTATCGACATGAAATTTCAGAGCGGCAAAGGTTTCAACTGTTGAATCCGGAGCAACATTTTTTTCGGATCGATATCCTTCATACTGGCCAAGAATAACTGACTCTCCGGCTGTGTCGGCTGTAAACGGGCGGATCGAACGGAGAACCTTGGCTTTTTCATCGCGCACTGAATCTGCAGAAAGATCAACGGGCGGCTCCATGGCAAGGGCGGCAAGAAGTTGAAGAGCATGATTCTGCACAATATCGCGAAGCAGACCAGCCTCTTCATAGAAAGCTCCCCTGTCACGGATACCAAAATCCTCTGCTATGGTAATCTCAACATTAGCGATGTAATTGCGGGTCCATAACGGTTCGAAAATTCCGTTTGAAAACCGGAACACCATAATATTCTGCACCGGTTCCTTCCCAAGATAGTGATCAATGCGAAAAATCCGGTCTTCCCCGAACACTTCACCGATGACAACGTTCAGCTGACGAGCTGTCTCCAGGTCCCTTCCATAGGGTTTCTCAACGATAATTTTTCTCCATCCGCCGCAGGACTCTTGATTCCCTCCAAGCCCAGCATGGCCAAGATTTCTGATGATAACCGGCGCAAGATCAGGCGGCGTTGCCAGATAATAAAGAATATGCTCGAAAAGGCCGGCCTCATGCGAAACAGCCATAATCTCCCTGTACAGATCCTTATAGCTGTCACCGTCCTTAAAATCAAGCCTAACATAAAAAAGTCTGGAACAGAATGCCTTGAAGGGTGATTCATCAAGAACAATACCGGGAGAAAAGGCTACGAGTTTTTCATGAACCAGAGCTCGAAAATCCTCATGGGAGAGAGCGGAACGTCCGACACCGATAATGCGATATTCATCCGGCAAATGCCCCCACTGTGCAAGCTCATAAAGCGAGGGGTAGAGTTTACGGGCGGCAAGGTCGCTGTTGGCCCCAAAAATAACAGCAGTAAAATTATCAGGTTTTTCCTGCATAGCTCGTGCCCGGTTATGGTTTTTCGCTGAAGGGATGTCCCCCGAACTCATAACGCAATGCGGCAACTACCTTGTCGGATAAATTCTCTTCGGAGCGTGACCGAAAGCGACTGAAAAGGGAGGCCGCAATCACAGGTATCGATACCTCATGTTCAAGGGCGGCCTCAACCGTCCAGCGTCCTTCGCCTGAATCCGCAATACGTCCGCTGAGATAACTGAGCTGGGGATCTTTCTGGAATGCCCGAACTACCAGGTCCATCAACCAGCCCCTAATAACAGAACCATTGGCCCATACCCGGGAGACCTCTTCAAGGTTAAAATCAAACCCACTGGAGTCAAGCAGATCAAATCCTTCGCCGATGGCCTGCATCATCCCATATTCAACGCCATTATGCACCATTTTAGCAAAATGGCCGGAACCTGACCTCCCCATATAACCGTACCCGTTTTCAACACACATATCCTTCAGCAAGGGTTCGACAAGATCATAAGCATGTTTATCACCACCTACCATCATGCAGGCACCTTGCCGGGCTCCTTCCAGACCTCCGCTTGTGCCTGCATCAAGAAAATGGATACCCTTGTCATTGAGGCGTGCAGCCCTTTTCACTGAATCAGTATAATGCGAATTACCGCCATCAATAATGATATCTCCCGGCTGAAGCAGCGGAATAAGAGTGTCCAGCGTCGTATCAACCGGATCCCCGGCAGGGACCATCAGCCATATAAAACGAGGGGATTGGAGCATTCCGGCAAGTTCCTCAAGTGACGCTGCGGGGAGCCCCCCTTTTTCAGCAAGAGAAGCTACTGCGACTGCCGAAAGATCGAAGAGAACCAGATCATGGCCGCATTCCAGAAGATGCTGAGCCATATTGAACCCCATTTTTCCGAGACCTACAAACCCTATCTTCATGATATCATATCAGCATTATTGACAAAAACGGTCAGCGCTTCTTTTCTGCATCATATCAAACTTGCACATTCACAGTTAACCATCTTCCGGTACCGATCAATTACGACACTGTTTATAGCGGACCATGACTTTGTCTCTGCAAAAGCGAGACCGAGAGCTTTAAGTTCCCTGCATCGAACAGAATTACCAAACAGTTCAAGGCATTTACTGAAAAAGTCATCACTATCTCCTGATCGGGCAATAAGTCCGCCTCCTGATTTCTCAACAATATCCCTGCACCCTCCTTCATTAGAAACCACCACCGGAAGACCTGAAGCAAGAGCTTCAAGGGCAACATTACAAAACGCCTCTGTTATTGATGGAAAAAGAAAAATATCTCCACTCGCGTATGTCTCGGAAAGTTCCTCTCCTGTAAGATAGCCGGGAAAGAGTGCGTCCGGCATTCTTCGTTTCATTTCCGATTCCTTTGGCCCGGAACCTATCATTACAAATCGTACTCTGTCAGCATAGCCCGCCTCCATAAACCGGTCGTAAACCTTCATGACAACATCAATATCCTTGTAGAGCACAAAGCGACCGGCATAGACAAAAACAGTTCTGCCGGTTGCATTCCAGTCTGAACGAAGTTTTTCGGAACGGTGAGATGGATCAAAAAGCTCCTTGTCTACCCCTCTCGACCATATTTCAATATTCCTGATATTCTGATTTTCAAGTTTCAGTCGCACACTTTCATTAGGGGCAAATACGATATCACAGCCGTTATAGAACCATGTCAGATATTTCCAGAACGACTTTTCTGCAAACTTGAGGCGGTAATACTTAAGATAGGAGGGAAAATCCGTGTGAAAAGCAGCCGCAAGCGGCAGGGAGTTGTCTTTAGCATAGAGGAGAAATTTTCTTCCGACAAGATCAGGTGTCGAAATATGCACTATATCCGGAGCAAATGCATCAAGCTGCCGCTTTGTATCAGAGCTGAAAAAACCGAGTTTGTAGTCAGGATACTGCGGGATAGGTACCGCAGGCACGGTGTGAACCGTTAACCCGTTGTGATTATCAAGGGGTGAAACATCAGGAGACCAGACGGTAACCTGATGACCGTTGTTCCTGAATGATGAAACCAGCTGTGAGATGGATTTTACTGCGCCGTCCTTGTCCTTGACATAAGTCCCAGAGTATAAGGCAATCTTCATAAAGAGAGGATATCCACATATTCGATTGAATTTTCATACTACTGACAGTTTGAAAACCCTTTGAGTGAAGCATAATACATCATCGATAAAAGGTAACATTTCCCCTCAAAAATCCATCACGGCTGTCGAAATCACTTCACATCAAGAGAGAGCTTTGCAACTTTCGGATGAACCAGTTTTTTATAATCCTCGTAGGAAAGCCTCAGCAGTTCATTATGCGCTCCGGCATTGAATGCTATTTCATCGTCAGCTTCAAGTTCTTCGGAAACATAGACATTCATCCCGTAAAGGTTGCCAAATGGCGGCATGGCGCCAAGCTCACATTCGGGAAACAATCCTGCAAATTCTTTTTCGCCGGCAAGTTCAACGTCCCGTGTTTGAGTTAATTCACGTAACCGCTCGAAATCAAGTTGACGGGAAGCAGGCAATATCACCATAGCCATTTTGCCGGCAATATTGACCATAACAGTTTTAGCAAGTTCTTTTCCGGGAACATGAGCTGCCGCAGCGATTTCCTGTGCTGTGTAGGCTGCAGAATGACTGACTACGAAATACCTGACTGCGTGGCTGTCCAGAAACTCTCTCAATCGACGAATAGGCATTGCAACCTCCCTTTATTAAGTCGTTCAGTACAAAATTCCGGATCTTCCAAAAATCAGAGAGTACCCGTGTATTTATAATGATACTGGCGAGAATACGCCATACTTCTATAAATAAACCTGAACTGATTCAACTCATTCTTCCAAAGAAGGCTGGAGCGCATACACCCGAGAGCACCTGATTATAAAACCGGTACTCAAACATGCTCCCTCAGGAAAATTACAACCAATAAAAACAATAGTCAATACCTTAATGAATACAGGTCACCTCTATTTATTCCAATGTGATGCATTAAAAAACTGATTTTCAACACGTTGCATCTATGTAGGTTGGGGTGATTCCTGAACCCCAACAAAACTAAAGCTGCCTCGAGAGGATAGCTATTGTTTCCCTTCAGCCCATAACTTCAGTGCAGGAAGAGCTGCCCGGTATCCTGCTTCCAGAAGATCCGGCACCTGATCGAAATCGATCAGGTTAAATCCTGAGAGATCAGGAAAAATAGACAAATCAGCCGACTCTATCTGGATTGCAGTTGTATTGGTAATCGAACTGTAGAAGGCGTTCAGCAGAACACCGATAATATTATTCGGCTTGTTAAACCCATGGCGGGCAAGAAGATCAACACAAATAACTGATTCAGCACCACTCTCGACTAACGGTGAAACCGGAACATTTTCAATAAGCATACCGTCAACAAGCAGAGCGCCCTTATAGTCCACAGGCCGAAAAATACCGGGAATACAGCTGCTTGCCATAACGGCTAATGCCACGTCACCCTGGGTAAAAACGACTTTTTTCCCCGTTCCGATATCTGTAGCAATCATTGAAAGGGGAATCGAGGCATCCTCTATATTTTTGTGCCCAAGCAATTCGGTAACAATATCTCCAAATTTTTTGTTCGACAGCAGACCATACTGAGAAAGCGCCAAGCCTGAAATATCGAGCCAGTCGAGATCGAAAGCAATCTCCCGTATCTCCTGCCAGCTTTTCCCAAAGGCGAAAAGTGCGGCAATAAACGCACCAATACTTGTACCACTTACCATTGAAACAGGGATATTCAATTCGGTCAGTGCCCTGAGAACTCCTACATGTGCCACGCCGAGAATTGCCCCACCCCCCAACGCCAGACCCGTTTTTTTCATATTGTTTGAACTGATTTTGTTTACCCTAAGAAAATAAAGTGACGAGGTACTTGAGAAAACCAAACTTTTTGCCGGTGTAAGGCGGATATCGAAGATCAGGATCGGGATAGAGTGATCGCTTCAAAACGCTCCGCTTAAAGGAAAAGGTATCAAAACCAGCCTTACCATGATAGGCGCCGAAACCACTGCTGCCGATTCCGCCGAAAGGAAGCCCGGGCAGAGAGGCCTGAAAAAGCAGGTCGTTGATACATACTCCACCGCTGCACGATTGACGCACTACCCTTTCCTGTACCTCCCGATCAGAAGAAAAAAGATAGAGTGCAAGAGGTTTCGGCCCTCTCTGAATGCCTTCAAGAGCTTCGCCGATATCATGGTAGGCAATTACCGGCAATAACGGACCAAAAATCTCTGACTGCATAACCTCGGCTTCCAGAGTCACTCCCTGAAGGATGGTAGGCGCAACATAATATTCTTTCAGGTCCGTTGTTCCTCCATTCCATGGCGAAGAACCGGAAAGAAGTTTTTCAAGCCGGTTGAAATTCTTTTCGTTGACAATGCGGGGATAATCCGGACTCAAACGCGGATCAGCGCCGTAAAAACCGGATATAGCCTCCCGCATAAAACTGAGTAAGTCGCCCTCAACATCCTTTTGCACCAACACATAATCAGGAGCTATGCAGGTCTGACCGGCATTTAAAAACTTGGCCCATACAATCCGTCGCGCTGCCACCCTGAGATCAACATCCGCCTCAACAATACAAGGACATTTCCCTCCAAGTTCAAGGGTCAAAGGAGTCAGATGCTTTGCTGCTGCATACATGACCTCACGACCAATTGCCTGGCTTCCTGTAAAAAACAGATAGTCAAAGCGCTCTTCGAGCAGTGCTCTGGATGTTTCCACGCCACCCTCTATGACGCAAATTGCACGTTTGTCAAGGTAGTGAGACAATCCCGCTGCAATGACTTTCGAGGTATGACGGGCATGTTCCGATGGCTTGACTACTGCACAGTTACCCGCAGCAATTGCACTGATAAGGGGGGCAAGACAAAGGTTAAGCGGATAGTTCCAGGCGCCTATGACAAGAACAACACCGTATGGTTCGGGGCGATAATAGCCTTGTCCCGGCTGGTAGATAAGGGGGATGGAAACCCGATGGGGCTTCATCCATGATGTAAGATGCTTGAGAGCGAAGCGGATCTCACCGCGAAGATATCCTGTTTCAGTTAAAAAAGTCTCTGCCGGAGACTTCCTGAAATCATCATGCAGTGCCGCAGCAATATCCTGTTCACGCTCAACGAGAAATGCTTCGAGAGCGAGGAGCTGCGAACGCCTCCATGTAATGTCACGAGTTGTGCCGCGCTCAAAGGTCTCTCGCAATACCGCCAATTGAGGAAAAACCTGATCTTTTTGCATAACAGGATCCTAAGGAATAACAGATTATCCTCAAGCCTTCACGGACATTGCCTCGCAAAGGATGATCATCTGGCAATGTAACGAAAAACCAGATTCCCGGGTTCCATCAGAACCCATTCATAACCTCTCTTTTTTGCCGGAGACAATCCGTTCGCTACATTAGCGGATAGGAAGCTTTATAACCCTTATCTCGCGTCAAATGCACTGGATCATGCAGCCGGAAACATGGATCGCCCTTGCGACGTTAACGGCGCTTGAAATTGTTCTCGGTATCGACAACATAATCTTTCTTTCAATTATTGTAGGACGGCTGCCAAAAAAGCAGCAACACAAAGGCAGGATTATTGGCCTGGGACTTGCCATGTTGACAAGAATCGCACTTCTGCTCTCCATAACCTGGGTTATGGGGCTTACAGCCACCCTGTTCACCATCCTTAGCCATCCTGTTTCAGGCCGCGATATGATTCTGATTTCAGGGGGGCTCTTTTTGATTGCTAAAAGCACCCAGGAAATCCATCAAAGTCTTGAAGGATCCGAACAACAGACCATGAAAAGCGGCTCGGCCGGCAGTTTTGCCTTCACTATGGTTCAGATTGCCGTACTCGATATTGTTTTTTCCCTTGACTCGGTCATTACAGCTGTCGGACTTGCGAACAAAGTCGAAGTGATGATTGTCGCCATTGTAATAGCTATACTCGTCATGATGCTTGCGTCAAAAACTATCAGTGATTTTGTTGATGAGCACCCGACCATTAAAATGCTTGCCTTGAGTTTTCTGATCCTTGTCGGAGTCACCCTGTTTGCCGAAAGCGCCGGCTATGAAATCCCAAGGGGATACATCTATTTTGCCATGGCGTTTTCCGTCTCGGTGGAGGTACTGAACATCCGCATGCGCAAAAAAACGGCTACCCCGCTGCATCTGCATAACACCCTTCCTGTTGATAAAGAGAGCGAGTGACGGGTAGCAAAACTATCTGAGCGTTACTGCTGTTGTTTTCATTACAAAAGGATGAGTACACCTCTATAGATCACCTCTTATAAGGATCGATCGGTTATGGCACGACCTTCAAAGCTTACCCCCGAACAACTCTACAGAACCTGTAACCCTCAGGAGTTCAGCTTCAACACAACAGCAGACCTTGATGGTCCCGTAACAGCAACAGGCCAGGAGAGGGCATTCGAGGCTATAAGTTTCAGCATGGGAATAAAGCATGACGGGTTCAACCTTTTTGCTCTCGGCCCGAACGGTACGGGTAAACAGACAGCTATCATGCACTTCCTTGGCAACTCAGCCCCGCAATCCCCGGTCCCTTCCGACTGGTGCTATGTCAACAACTTTGAAAAGCCCCGTCACCCTAAAGCCTTGAGGCTCCCTGCCGGAAAAGCGTGTTCACTTTCTCGTGCTATGGAACAACTTGTCGAGGCGCTTTTTACAGTCATACCATCCGCATTCAGCAGTGAGGAGTATCAGGCTCAAGAGAAGAATATCCGTGAAGAATTTCAGGAACAGCAGGCAGATGAAATAGGTGAACTTGAAAAAAGGGCTGCAAAAGAGCACATCGCTCTCATAAAAACACCCTCCGGCTTTGCCTTCGCACCCGAAAAAGATGGAGAAGTCGTCAAGCCGGAAGAGTTCATGTTGCTGAAAAAAAAGGAACGGGACTCAATAGAGAAAAAAATCATCGATCTAAAAACAGCGATGCAGTCTATTATGGCCCAGATACCAAAATGGCAGAGAGAAACCCAGGAAAAAATCAAGAAACTGAACAGCAATATTGCGAGTTTCGCCGTAAAACCACTGATTGCTGAACTCAGAACTGAGTATACAGCGATTGAAGAGGTGAGCAGATATCTTGAAATTCTGGAAGCCGATATAATTGAAAACTTTGACCAGTTCCTTGAAAAAGAATCTGATCAAAGAGAGTTGCCGCCGGGAATGTCTCCCGGGAAATTCTTACAAAAAGGAGCCTCGTTTAACCGTTACCGGATCAATGTCATTGTCGACAACAGCGCGACCAAGGGAGCTCCTGTTGTGTATGAAGATAAACCTGCATGTCAGAATCTGGTTGGCGACATTGAACACATCGCCCAGATGGGCACACTCGTTACTGACTTCACCCTGATCAAGCCGGGCGCGCTGCACCGGGCAAACGGAGGATATCTGCTCATTGATGCCAGAAGGCTGCTGGCCGAACCCCTGGCATACGAAGCATTGAAAAAAGCACTGAGAACACGCCAAATCCGGATTGAATCGCTTGCACAACTCTATAGCCTTGTCAGTACGGTATCGCTTGAACCCGAACCGATTCCGCTCGACATCAAGGTTATTCTGCTGGGAGAACGCAATCTCTACTACATCCTCAGCCTTCATGACCCTGACTTTTCCGAACTTTTCAAGGTCGCCGCAGATTTTGAAGACGAACTGCCAGGCGATCTTGAAGGAAAACTTGCCTACGCCCACATTATCAGCTCAATCGTTTACAAAGATAACCTGCATCACTTTGACAGGGCCGCGGTAGCAAGGATTGTTGAACACGGAAGCCGTATCAGTGAAGATTCAACAAAACTGAGTGCTCACATTCAAAGCATTTCAGATCTTGTCCATGAGGCAGATTACTATGCAACTGCCGCAACACGCGAAATTGTACAGGCAGACGACGTACAGCATGCCATAGATGCAAAACTCTTCCGTTCATCAAGAATTCGCGAAAAAATCAGGGAAGCGACCCTTAGAAACTCCATCCTTATTGATACCGACTCTGAAAAAATCGGCCAGATCAATGCCCTTGCCATATACTCTCCAGGTGGACAGAGCTTTGGACATCCCGGCAGAATAACAGCAAGAGTGAGACTTGGCAAAGGAGAGGTGATTGACATAGAACGGGAAGTTGAAATGGGAGGACCAATCCACTCCAAGGGCGTGATGATTCTTTCAGGATTTCTCGGTGCGCGATTTGCCACTGATCAGCCACTCTCACTCTCTGCTTCACTGGTATTCGAACAGTCATACAGCGGTATAGACGGCGACAGTGCCTCTTCCGCTGAATTGTATGCCCTGCTTTCGGCCATCTCAGGCGTCCCTATCCGGCAGTGTTTTGCCGTGACTGGTTCGGTAAACCAGTTTGGACAGGTACAGGCAATAGGAGGGGTAAACGAAAAAATCGAAGGCTTTTTCGATCTTTGCAAAGCAAGAGGATTGACAGGTAACCATGGAGTGCTCATACCCGCATCAAACGTCGAGAATCTCATGCTACGCAATGATGTTGTTACGGCGGTCCTAGAAGGACTCTTCGCCATTTTCCCGGTATCAGATGTTGATGAAGGAATTGAGATCCTGACAGGCATACCTGCAGGAGAATTGGATAAAACCGGCCTCTACCATACCGGCTCCATCAATGCTATGGCTGTTGCCCGACTGAAGGAGATGGCCGAAAAGATAAAAAAATTCACTTCATCTTCGGATGACGACAATCAATAACCGGGCATCAGAAACATAAATACGTTTGTTATGCCTGAACGACACAAAAGCAAGCTTATACGCCATATAGCAGTCGCTCTCGACTGTTCTCCACACAGTAGAGCCTCTCTCGGAGCTGCAGCAGAACTTGCCCGGCTGTTGAACGCTGAGCTTACCGGGATTTTTGTTGAAGACATCAATGTTTTGCGGATGGCGGATCTTCCCTGCTGCCATGAAATCCGCATGTACACTTCTGAATCTGAAAAGTTTGATGCTTCCAACCTTGAGCGTTCACTTAAAGTGCAGGCAAAAACTGCAGAGGAATCCCTGCAGCGTATTGCAGAAGATTTGATGATAAAACAGTCGTTCAGGGTATTGCGGGGAATTGTACCGGAAGAGGTCATTGCTGCAGCTGGTGAAGCGGATCTTCTTGTTCTCGGCCGAAGCGGGAGATCCCCTACCTGCCGAAAAGGACTCGGTTCAACAGCAAGAAAAGCTCTTGAAGAAGGTAAAAGACCCGTACTGTTCATTCGACCGGGATTCTCGGCAAAAGAGTGGCCGGTGTTGGTACTCTATGATGGATCGGAGGGTTCCCAAGAGGCTCTCGGTATTGCGCTCAACATTATAAACCCCGGCATCAGGCTCAATGTGCTGATTCTTGGTGAAACCCATGAAGAGAGTGCAGAGCTGGAGCGAGCACTTTCAGAAATAATAGCGTTGCCGGGAAGTGCTGTTGAGTACCATCACCTCCCTCTGACCAGTGGAAAAACACTTATGCGCTTCATCCGGATGGTGGATTCGGGCCTGCTCGTGCTGAGTGACCGGATGAAAATTTCCAGGGAGGAGGTGCATGAGCTGATAAACGAGATAGACTACCCGGTGCTTCTGGTATAAAATGCAACAGGAATAATGGCGGAAAACAAATTATCACTATGTCAGACAACACAATAGATCGTTTTTTTGGATATCTGAATTGGCTTTTCAATCCATTCCATGGGTTGAAGACAACGGAAGTCTATGATTTGATTGGCACCTCTTCACTTACCGAGAATGCGTTATATCTGAATCTTGGCTATTGGCGTGATGTGGATACAATTGATGAAGCCAGTGAAGAGCTTGCTCTTCTGGTGGCGAAGAGAGGCGGCATGGGTCCAGGTGATACTGTATTGGATTGCGGGTATGGTTTTGGCGATCAGGACATCCTCTGGGCAAGGAAGATGAAACCAGAAAAAATCATTGGGCTGAATATTACGAATTCTCAGGTTGAGCGCGCCCGGATGAATGTTGCCGATGCGGGACTCGAGAAATCAATAGATTTAAGAAATGGTTCGGCAACAGAGATGCCAATTGAAAATGAATCCATTGATCTGGTTGTTTCCGTGGAAAGTGCTTTCCACTATAGAACCCGTGAGGATTTTTTCAAAGAAGCGTTCCGCGTTTTGCGTCCAGGTGGAAGGCTTGTGACAGCGGACATTTTACCAGCAAAAAACTCCGATAACCTCTTCAGGCGAATAGAGCAATGGATTTCATGGAACCTTGTTGCTGGAAAATTCAATATCCCGCATGAGAACTACTATTTAATCCCATCCTACAATAATAAACTCTCCAATGCCGGATTTGTCAATATTGATATCAAATCAATACGTGACGATGTTTATATACCTCTTCATGAGTATCTGTCAAGAAACCAGACATTTGTCGGCAAGCTGCATCCACTTGCAAAAATTCTTGCACAATTAACATTGAATCGTTCTGCAGAGAGTGTCTACGCCGGCCTGGATTATATCCTTTCGTATTCTAAAAAGCCATAAGCGCTTCACAGAAAATGACTCCGAAATAAAACATGCCCGACCCGTACGGGCACCCCCTTGTGGGCGCCCTCCCTGGTAGCTGTTTATCAGGGTTAAAGATAGACCCTTCAGAGGAGTTCGGATGACAGAAAGAACGGAGTGAAGTGTGCCATCCGATTAATCATCCCGGTTTTTCTGTCTCAGTCTGATAAGAAAAAGATCGGCAAATAAATCGGCAAATTATATAGATTATTCTTTGTAAGTTGTTTTTATAAATAAGGCAATGATATTTAGTAACCGGCAATATTATGATCTTTGAAACGCCGCCACGTCTTGAGCCCTGTCTTCCCGAGTCATTGGAGTACAGTATTGTCGATCTGATTGCGTCTCTTTCAACAGCCTCCGAACGCTTGGGTAATCGTCTTCATCCAAAGTCAGCAGCAAGTCTTGCTGAACTTGTCAGAGTGATGAATTGCTATTATTCGAATCTCATTGAGGGACATAACACAAGGCCGAGGGACATTGAATTGGCACTGCTGAACCAGTTCAATAAAGATGGAGATAGACGAAATCTCCAGATAGAAGCTGCCGCTCATATAAGGGTACAGCGAGAAATTGATGCCATGCACGCGGCTGGATCACTTGAGGATGCCGCTTCACGTCATTTTATTCATTGGTTGCACAAGGAGTTTTACAAAGAACTTCCAGAGTCGATGAGGTACATGGAAAGAAAAGATCTGAAAATACTTATTCTGCCCGGAGAGTTTCGGAGTGACCCGACACATGATGTCTCTGTCGGCAGGCATCAACCCCCGGAGAGTATTGCAGTTGAAACCTTTATGGAGTATTTCGAACAACGATACAGCTTTGATGCTCTCGGAAAAGGAATGCGCATTGCAGCTCTCGGGGCCGCACATCACCGGTTTAATTACATCCATCCATTTCCCGACGGCAACGGCAGGGTCAGCCGGCTCATGAGCCATGCCATGTCGCTTAAGGCGGGTGTCGGTGCTTATGGATTATGGTCGGTATCAAGAGGCTTGGCACGTGGCTTGGAAAGCCGACAAGATTATATGAGAATGATGGATCATGCAGACATGCCTCGTCAGGGGGATCTTGATGGCAGAGGGAATCTTTCGCTGAAAGCCCTCAATACCTTCATTACATGGTTCCTGCGCGTTTGCCTTGATCAAGTAACCTTCATGGGGAGTTTGTTTGAACTCGATGCGCTACTTGATCGACTGAGACTGTTCAGTGAACGGCAAAACTGGAAGCAGGAAGCATTCTCTGTTCTTGAGGCTGCATTACTCAAGGGCGAAATTCCACGTGGAGATATCAGCAGGATAAGTGGCCTTAAAGAAAGAACAGCAAGAACATTACTTGCAACATTAACCGACAACGGGATACTTGGGTCTGAAACCCCAAAAGGGCCGGTTTCACTTCGTTTCCCGGTCAGCGCTGCGGAAATATTGTTCCCAAATCTTTTTCCCGTTCTATAATATTCAGACCACAACTATTTTTTAAATCTCTGCCTCCCCCGCCCATTGCCCACACAGTTTTTCGTATCCCAAGAACAAAGGGGTTATACTTATAAAATATCAGGGGAACACAAATTATAAGACCATACGTTCCATAAGAATGGCAGCTGATATAGAGGCATTCAATGATTCAACACCGGGCTTGCTGCCGGAATGCGGAATCCTGACGAGGCGGTCGGTAAGCGCTTTAACCGGTTCACTGACACCATTAGCCTCGTTACCGATCACCAGCACCTGCTTTTCAGGCCAGGAGGTGAACTCTCTGAAATCTTTTCCATCAAGCGATGAAGTAACAATAGAATAACCAAGTTTCTGAAGTCTCTGGAGTTCAAGGTCAAGGCGTTCAACACCGTAATGACGGATACCATAAATGCTCCCGGCACATGAACGAACTGCTTTAGAGTTGTACCTGTCGGCTGAGCCGGAACTGCAGATCATTCCTTCAGCACCAAACCATACGGCAGTCCTGAGTATAGTACCCACATTACCAGGGTCCTGAACATCATCGAGCGCAACAATAAATGATTTCGACTGCTTGCCGCCACCTGCTGCAGCAAGCGTTTCAGTCTGGCTCAGCTGGCGGAAAACTCCAAAAATCCCCTGCGGTGTGGAGGTACCCGAAAGCTGTGAACACTCCCTCTCATTTATGGAAAAAACTTTCCCCTTATGAGTTTGGAAAAACCGTTTACCATCCGGCTCTCCAGCCCTGACAAGCAGCGCTACAAGCATCTCTTCATCGGGGATGTTCTCTGAGAGCTCCCTCACCGTTCGAAGACCTTCGGCAAGAAAAAGCCCTTCAGAATCCCTGAATTTTTTCTGATGCAGTTTTACATAGTGCTTTAACCTGGCCTTGCTTAACGCAGATATCTCAAGCTGCGTCATCAGCGCGCTCCCGGTTTATTAAGCTTTGAAAACACAGCTTTCGGATCATGAGAAAAATCCGTCGGCATAGGAGCGGTTCCTTTGGAAAGCGCAGCACTGTCAAGCTCCACGGAAAACCCATTGTCAGCACTCTCCGACTCCTCATCTGCGACATTCATACAGCGCCGGATATACTCATCGAAACTCGCCTTATCCATAGAATGGCCCTCAAGAATACACTGCTCTACCTTGTCGCAATCGGTTGCATTTACTTCATCATTCGACATGAGCGTGATTTTAAGAATCACCTCTTCCCGGGAAACCTCACCAAACCCGACTTTTTTCACCAGCCGGTCAAATGAGGCATCATCAATTTTTTCCATCATCTTGAGCAGCTCCCCAAGACCGCCATACATTTCGGCATGAACCCTGATTGCATCTTCAATCGATTCCCTGACAGGCAATACCGGCTCGTCACTATCGACACCAAGCTCCGGGAAAGAGGGCTTCTGAGAGTTCCATGTCGAACGATTCGCAGCCTTTCCGGCAAGAAACTCCTCGTCAACACTATACTCCTTAAGGCGATCCTGCATAATACCTGAACTCTTCTCTTTTGCGCGCCGCATCGAAACCGAGTCAATATCATTGCGTTCCGCAAGAAGAAGCCGTACAACAAAAAGAATGCCTGTCAAAGCTGCAACAACAATAAAGCAGAGAAGAATCAGCTCAAGCTTGAGACCAAACAGCGACACAACCAGCACTTCCGCAGCAATAAGCCCACAAAAAAGAACCAGCAGAATTTTCAGAAAAAAACGTTCATTCATAAATTCGGATTTGGCTCAAAATTAATGTCGATTAAACATTCTCACAATCTTTCTAATCGGCTGGGTTTTTAATAACCCCTTATAATCTGCCACTATTATTCAGTTTTTGCACAAAAATGTGCCATCTTAATGCAAAAACTGAATAATAATGGTTGATTAGAGTTCTGCGTCTGGTGGAGAGACTTGCTATATTTCCTGTTTATAAACATCTCTACGGTGGCCTATTCTCAAGATGCGAATCTCAGTTTCCTGGAGAAAATAAATTACCCTGTAGTCACCAACCCGATATCTCCTTAGACCTGCAAACCGACCTTTGAGGAGAGGATTCGATTCAGGATCGTTGACAAGTTCTTGCTCAATATGATCAAGAATACGTTTTGCCTCAAACTTTGATATTTGCTTGAGATCTCGCTGGACAGATTTCTTGTAACCAAGACTATAAGCCAAGAGAGTCCCTCATCTCTTTAGCTGAAAGAAAAGGATCACTCGTATCATGGAGGCGATCAAGCGCTATCTGAAGATCAGCAATATCTTCTATATATGATTCCAAAGCCTTCTGTATGATGAATGAGCGAGGTCTCTCGGTTTCCTTTGCTATTCCATCCAGTCTTTCTGCCAGTTTTTTGGGCAACCTCACCGATATTGGAATACTCATGGTCCACCTTGTAAAAATAATGTAAAACTGTATCACAACACCACCACGTGTAATACAAAATAATACAATTATAGCTTATATTCAAGACCTTTTGCGCACTCCAACGCCAGAACCAGGCAGCGCAACGGTTGAGTGAGGAGAATATCTGACAGATTGTTATTGTTAAAGGAAATGCTAATTAATGGACATGCCAGAAAACTTTGTTGAACTGATTGCACCTGCCGGAGATATGACCTGTTTGCAAACCGCACTGAAGGCCGGAGCAGATGCCGTCTACTTCGGAGCGGAAGGCTATAATATGCGCGCCGGAAGCAGCAACTTCATCATTTCGGACTTTCCTGCCCTTAAAGCGCTCTGCACCGAGTTCAACGCCAAAAGCTACCTGGCGCTGAACACCATTGTCTATGATGGTGAACTGAAGAAGATGACTCAAACCGTAGCTGCAGCCAAAAAGGAAGGATTCGATGCTGTGATCTGCTCGGACATGGCGGTCGTCGAAGCCTGCCAGAAAGCAGAGATGCCATTTCATATTTCCACTCAGGCTTCCGTCAGCAACTATAGTGCAGTAAAGTATTATGCCGGTCTCGGAGCTAAAATGATTGTTCTGGCAAGGGAGCTCACCCTGGAACAGGTGCGACACATTACAGGAAAAATAAAAGCTGACGGGCTTGACGTGCGCATTGAATGCTTTGTTCACGGGGCAATGTGCGTCGCTGTTTCGGGGCGCTGCTTTATGTCGCAGGATGTTTTTGGCCGTTCGGCAAACCGCGGTCAGTGCGTTCAGCCCTGTCGGCGACAGTATATCATTACCGATCCTGAGGAAAACGAGGAGCTTGAAATCGGTACCGACTATGTCATGAGCCCCAAGGACCTTTGTGCTATCGAATTTATAGATATCCTTATCGATGCAGGAATCAGTGGGTTCAAGATTGAAGGGAGAAGCCGCAGCCCTGAGTATGTCAATACAGTCACAGCGGCCTATCGCAAAGCCATCGACTTCTGTAAAGAGCACCGGAACGACCCGCAGTTCAGGACAGAGTACAATGCACTGACCAGTACGCTGAAAAAAGAGCTTGCCCTTGTCTATAACCGCGGATTTTCTGAAGGGTTTTATTTCGGCAGACCAATTGAGGCATGGACAAAAGAGTACGGCTCAATGGCAGAGGAAAAGAAAATCTTTATCGGAGATGTAAAGAAATATTACCCGAAAGCAGGGGTGGCAGAAATCGTCATCTGTGCACGGGGTCTCAACAGTGGTGAAAAGCTCTCTATTCTGGGAGCTAAAACGGGAGTGGTAACGGTGATGGCTGATTCTTTTTATACAAACGATCTCGCCACCACAGCTGCAGAAAAAGGCGATAGCGTGACCATCAAGTGCTCAAAGGTCAGAAAACATGACAAGGTTTACGTGCTTGAAAAGAGGATTTAAAAATAAATGGCAACCTTAAGTATTGGAGTTGTGTTCTTACAAAAAGGTATTGCTCTTATTTAAGATAAGAGAGCATTAATCCTTGCTGGTCAACTTTTTCCTGGAATCAAAAGGAAAGGAGTAGGGCTCGATGATATACAAAGTCATTGCAAAATCTGAGTTCAAACGGTTTACTGACGCCCTGCTCCGGGATAATACCTCTTTCGGGCCCCGGCAGGTTGACACTGACAGCCGGGGAAAAGCTGTATACCAGTTTCTGCCGGTAACGTCATCTGACGATGTTGCTTTTGACTATACCGCAACAGCCTCATCAGCGAAACACTTTTTTCTTCCTTTCCGGGAAGAGCTTTCGCGCTTTGTCTTCCAGGATCAAGAGTGGGATCAGCAGATATCCTACGAAGGAAATCCCATTGTTCTTATCGGGCTAAGAGCGTGTGATATCAGCGCACTGAATATTCTGGACGATGTTCTGCTCAAGGGCCACTTCCCTTCTCCTTATTATCTGGCAAAGCGCAAAAACACCTTTGTGATCGGCATGGATCACCTGCCCCTGCCGGACTGTTTCTGCAAGTCCATGAACCATCACACCATTTCGACCGGCTTCAACGTGTTCTGTTCTGATATCGGAGAGAATTACTACCTCTCTATCAACTCATCGAAAGCTTTCAATTTTCTAAAAGAGTTCGATACCCGCGATCCACTTGATGACGACAACTGCCGACTTGTTGAACGTCGTAAAATTATTTCAGACAGTTTTCTTTCTGAAGTCGACGTCACTGCGCTCCCAAGCATTCTCGATATTGAGTTTGACTCACCCGTCTGGGAAAAATGGGGGAACAAATGCCTTAACTGTGGCACCTGCGCCATGGTCTGCCCGACATGTTACTGTTATTCTGTCGAGGAGTCCTTTGATACCAATCTGAAAGGTGCTACCCGGCAGAAAAAACTTTACTCCTGCAACCTCGTTGACTTTGCTGAAGTTGCAGGGGGTCACAATTTCCGCCCCAAAAACGGCGACCGGCTCAAGTACCGTTATTACCACCAGCACAGGGGATTTGCCGAAAATGCAAACCAGCAGATCTGTGTTGGCTGCAACCGGTGCGGAAGGGCGTGCCTTGCTGGAATAAATCCTAAAGATGTGATCAACGACCTCAGAATGGACAAGGAATCATGCCTGACAAACATTTCGTCATCCCCCGACAGGATATAAACCGGGAAGATTTTACCTCTTCAATTCCTGATTTCAATCGACGTTCTGAGTTCATGAAAACGGAGATGGGGCATAAATGCATCATCACCAATATCGTACGCCTCACGGAACAGGAAAAGCTTTTCAAGCTCCGCATTATTGACCCTCAGGAACGTGGGATTTTCAGGTTCAAGCCAGGCCAGTTTCTCATGCTTGAACTTCCCGGCTACGGAGATGTACCGATCTCGATTTCAAGCTCGAACAGCAATCATGAGTTTCTTGAGCTCTGTATCCGAAAAGCAGGTCATGTCACCTCCGCCTTATTCACGCTCAACGAGGGAGCTCACGTCGCCATAAGAGGGCCATTCGGATCGGCATTTCCCATGGATGAAATGGCCGGAAACAATGTGCTTCTTATTGCCGGAGGGCTTGGCTTTGCACCACTGCGCGCCCCACTCTTCTGGATCAGCGAGCATCGGGAGAGGTTTCTCAAGGTTGATGTGCTATACGGTGTAAAAGAGCCATCACAGCTGCTTTTCACCTATCAATTCGACGAATGGGAAAAGATCAATCATATCACTCTTCATACCATTGTTGAGCAGGCTGACGCAGGATGGAAAGGGAAAAACGGAATGATCACTGATCTATTCCAGGATATTTCCATCGACCCTGAGCATACCTATGCAATTGTCTGCGGACCTCCGGTCATGTTCAAGGTGGTCTGCAGCTACCTTGACAACCTCGGCATACCCATGAACCGAATGTTCGTCTCTCTGGAGCGAAGGATGCACTGCGGTATGGGCAAATGCTGCCGCTGCATGGTCGGATCAACCTTTACCTGTGTAGATGGCCCGGTTTTCGATTACTGGTCGGTCATGAATCTCAAGGAAGCCATATAGAACCAGCCATATGAAGCATTGGGGATTTACTTTTGAAAAGCTGAAGATCGCTTCTTTCGACTTTACCTGCTGCGAAGGATGCCAGCTGCAGCTCGCAAACAGAGAGTCAACACTTATAGACTTTCTTGAACTGCTTGATATCAGAAATTTCAGGGAGCTCTCCAGCGAACAGTTCGACGATTACGACATCGCCCTTATTGAAGGAAGCATAAGCCGACAGGATGAGGTGGAACGGCTTCAGGCAATACGGCGGCAGGCGAAAACTCTTATTGCTTTCGGCACATGTGCCTGTTTCGGAGGGGTCAACAGCCTGAAAAATAAATTTCCCCTTAATGAATCGGTCGCTGAAGTCTATCCCGGAATGCAGGTAGAGACCATGGCCGTAAGAAAAATCAGTGACCTGGTCAAGGTTGACCTTTCAATTCCAGGATGCCCTGTAAACAAGGAAGAGGTTGAGCGTCTCATGGTAAATCTTGCCACAGGCTCTCAGGTGACACTCCCCAAACACCCTGTATGCTTTGAATGCAAGGCACAGCTCAACACCTGCCTGTTCGAGCTCGGCGAAATCTGTCTCGGGCCGATCACCCGTGGCGGATGCAATGCTGTATGCACAACAGGAAAAACGCCCTGTCTCGGGTGCCGAGGCCCGTCAGAAGAGATCAACATGCCGGCCTTTGTGGAACTGGTCAAGGAAAGAGAACTCAGCCTTGATGATCTGCAGGAAAAGATTGCTTTTTATAATGCATTTGAAGGATTCAGCAACCATGAAGCGTGACTATAGTCTCGATATCCGTCACCTGACAAGGGTGGAAGGCCACGCAAATATTTCGATAACGGTCAAGGACGGCAAGCTTCTTGATGCACGATGGGCTGTTGTTGAAACTCCAAGGTTTTTTGAAGTGATGGTTAAAGGAATGAGTGCCGAGAGAGTACCTTTTTTAACATCGAGAATCTGCGGAATCTGCTCAATAAGCCACGCCCTTGCCAGTATACGGGCACTGGAACGGGCAATGAAAATAGAACCTCCTGTTGTTGCAGAAACAACAAGGCTCCTTGCCATGCACGGCGAAACCCTGCAAAGCCATGCACTGCACCTCTTTTTTCTTGTTGCTCCCGATTTTACCGGTGATGGTAGTGTTCTGCCTCTGATTACCTCTCACCCCGATCTTGTCAAGGCGGGACTACGGCTCAAGGAGCTTGGCAACGAGATCAGCACCGTTTCAGCAGGGCGATGCACCCACCCGGTCAGCCTTGTGGTCGGCGGACTGAGCAAAGCTCCCGAAAAGCAGCAGCTCTTAAGACTTCGGACAATGATCGAGGAAAGCAAGCCTGCACTCGACACAGCATGTTCTTTTTTCCGTACCCTCAAGATTCCGGAGTTCAAACGGGAAACAGAATTTATCTCTCTTTGTAACGGGTCACGCTATCCATCGATTGGGGGAGATATTATCTCGACTGATGGTGTTAAACGGGATGAAAATGAGTACCTGTTGATGACCAACGAGTACAGCCGTGATTTTTCAACCTCGAAATTCACCAAGCTCAGCCGCGAATCGTCAGTTGCCGGAGCATTGGCCCGATTCAACAACAACTACGATCTGCTGCACCCGAAAGCAAAGGAGGCTGCCGCAAGCTTCACTCTCCAGCCAGTATGCCACAATCCGTTTATGAACAACATAGCCCAGCTTATTGAGTGTGTTCATATTCTTGAGGATGCCGGGGAGCTGATTGACACGCTGCTCGACATGGAACTACAGGATATCAAAACCCCATACTCACCGAAAGCCGGTTCGGCAACTGGAGCGGTTGAAGCGCCGCGGGGGATTCTCTATCACCATCTGGAAACGAGTGATGAAGGAAAGGTGGTTCGTGCTGACTGCATTATCCCGACAACACAGAATAATGCCAACATTGGGTACGATCTGCGGGCCATTGCTGAACAAGCCTTACAGGAAGGGAAAAATGACAGGGAGATAGAAAAGCTCTGTGAAATGGTGGTGCGATCCTACGACCCCTGTATTTCGTGCTCGGTGCATTGAGCGGAAAGGAATCAAAGCAGGAAAGGCAGGAAAGCGGGAAAAACTTTCCTGCCTCTCAACTCAAAGAATCTCGACAAGTTCGATCTCGAAGGTAAGATCCTGACCGGCAAGAGGATGGTTGGCGTCAAGCGTCACGACTGTATCGCTTATATCAACAACCATTACAATAGCCTGCTGGTCGTCGGCAAGCCCAACCTGAAGCTGCTGACCAAGCTCCAGTTCCATATCAGCAGGAAAGCGCTCCCTGTCTACGTCGGTTACCAGCTCTGCGCTATGAGTACCATAGGCCTCTTCGGCAGGAATAACGGAAACCTTGACATCTCCAATAGCCATATCAAGTACAGCAATATCAAATCCCGGTATAACCTGCCCGGCCCCTATGGTAAACTCCAACGGTTTACGGTCAGCCGATGAATCGAATACCGTGCCATCTTCAAGCGTTCCGGTATAATGAACTTTTACTGTATCCCCTTTTTTGGCTTGAGCCATGCTTTCCTCCTTTTTTTCTGATCGAAACTTTTACCTCTAAAAAAACTGATACCTAAAGATTCCAATAGTAACAGAACCCGAAAACGATCAGAATAAGCAGCGAAGCTATGGAAAAAACAATAAAAAACACAGCTTTTTATGCTTTATCAGATGGTCTCTGCTGTTCCATTTCCATGGTGACTTTCGGCAGCCAACCTGGATAATTGCGCTGAATGAACTCAATCAGCTGTTCACGCACCAGACAACGCAATTCAAAAAGTTCCGAAGAGTTCGCTGCACTGACGAGTGCACGCATCTCTACAGATTTTTCAGTGGTGTTGCTGACATGCATCTTTACAACCCTCTTGTCCCAGAGCGGTGTTGCAGAGACTATCCGTTCAAGCTCATGGCGAAGTATATCTGGCTGAATCGTATAATCCATGTAGAGAAATACCGTACCGAGAAGTTCTGCAGAAGTACGGGTCCAATTCTGAAAAGGACGTTCAATAAACCAGGTAATGGGCACAATCAACCGACGCTGATCCCAGAGTTGAACGACAACATAGGTCAGGGAAATGTCCTCTATGCGTCCCCATTCCTGTTCAACTACCACCACATCACCGATACTGATGGGCTGTGTGATAGCAATCTGGATTCCCGCTATAAGGGTTGTAAGGCTTTTTTGAGCGGCAAAACCAAGGATCACTCCTGCAATACCTGCAGAGGCCAGAATGCTCAACCCGACTTGCCGAACCGTATCAAAGGTCATCAGAACACCCGATACAGCAATAAGCACAAGAATCACATTCAGTATCTTGCGGGCAAGACTGACATGCGTGGCAATTTTTCTTGCAGACTCATTTTCTTTGACTTTAGTCGAATAGTGCTGGAGAATAACCTGCTCAAACAACCGGAACAGCCGCATAATGAACCATACAAACCCGATAATGGAACCGATGAGGAGTGTATGTTTAAAAAACTCCTTTGCATCAGGAGTGAGCGCTATATAATGAAGCAGAAGGGGTAGAGCAATGAGGGAAACAAGTATTCTGAATGGCCAGACCATCAGCTCATAGGATACACGGGTATCCTTGATCCTTGAGCGGATAACCTTTATGACTATCTTGAACAGCGAATTTGCCACCAGATAAAAAACAATGGTGGACAAAATAATTGCCACGGGTATCAGGTAAGGGCCCTGAAGGAGATTCCATAATCTCATGATCGTATCCATAAGCATACCGCAATAAGCTGACCCCGGACAGAATTGGCCGGGTTTAGTGATATACTATCCTTTCAGGCGATCAAATTCACTGCGGGAGCGACTCACACAATCCTCAATAGCCATACCTCCGAAGTAATTGCCGGTCAAGAGCAGATTCTTTTCCTTCTTCAACAAAGCATTGGTTTTTTCAAGCCACTCATGATGACCCATTCTCAGCGATGGAACGGTATTGATTTTTGAAACCGTATGCTCTATTTTCGAAAAGCTGACTCCCAGAACCTCCGTAATACGGTTTCGTTTAGCCTTGTCATCAAGACCGGGTTTGAAATGGAACACAAAACCACGATAGTTATCGTCGGGAACAGTATCACGCGACACCACTGAAAAAAACAGATCATCAGGAGAAATAAGCGCAGCAACCGGTTTCAAGGAAATATTCTCCTTACGGACAATGACTCCAAGAGAATCAACGTCGGCTGCCTTAAGTTTCCCGAAATGGCTTGCTATTTCAGGATGGGTATCCTTTAACAGATTTGATGAGACTGTAGATGGAGTTGCCAAAACAAGGGTTTTGGCGGAATACTCACCGCCGTCTGCAGTTCTTATCTCATACAGGCCATCCACATACCGCACTGAACTCACATTCTGATTGGTGAAAACGTTCAGGCCGCTCCTGGCGGAAATCGCCTTTGCAACGCTTTGCAAGCCCTCTTTGAAGGTATAGTTCTTCAGCACATCCTTTCTTTTTTCCCTGCTTTTAAACATCATTTCAGCAGGAAAATCATCTGTCTTCTGTGAAGGGACTGCATTGAAAAAATGACTGAGAACATTATGGTAGTTGCGCTCGCCAACAATTTTCGAGTAATATGACTTAACACTCTCGCCCTCTTTTTTCAACTTGAAGAGGTTGGGGATAGAAACAAGCAGTTCAAGAATATTGAGTGAGGAAACAATGGATTTGATTTTTCCATTCATAAACAGGGAAAAAGGCACCTTGGCGCGAGAAATGATAGTATCCGTAATGCCGCACGCTTCAACAATATCAAGAAGGTTCTGATAGGAGCTGTAACAGGTATGCGCTCCCATTTCCATCCAGAATTTTTTACCGTTTGCACTGTAATGAGGAGATGCAAAGGAGCCGCCGATAGTATCGTTTTTTTCAAGTATCGTGGTTTTCATGCCGGCCTGCACACAATAAAAAGCAAGACTGAGGCCGCTAATACCACCCCCGACAACAACAACATCGTTTTGCATCATAACAGGAAAAGGATTTTCAGTACTACGTTCAAAAAAACAAGTTGCCTCAGTACAGAAAAAAAACCTTTTCCACCAGGCAACATCAAAAACTTCTGGTGCAATTTAGTGAAATCAGGCAAGAAGTCAGCAACAAATCAAGAGGATTCAGGGAGATAACCTTCGGGAGTTTGTATGCCCTCCGTAGGTTGGGGTGATTCCTGAACCCCAACAAAACTAAATTTTCCAACTTAATCCCCTTGTCCGCTTGGATATTTATTTTTGTGCAGCTTTTTCATCTTCCAGATAGTTCTGCGAATAACGCACATAGTTTTCAGGCGACTCCTCAATATTGCGACGCTCATCCTCGGTAATCGGCCTCATAACCTTTGCGGGAACACCGGCAACCAACATCCCTGAAGGAACCGTAAAACCCTGCCTTACCAGTGACCCAGCAGCAACAATCGAATAGGGCTCAACAACACAGTCGTCAAGCAGTACCGCGCCCATACCGATCAACACATAATCCTTCACCGTACAGGCATGCAGCACAGCACCATGACCAATGGTCACACA
>Ga0209083_1000544_pt1 | contig 54208 bp, 57 predicted proteins | sample AM7aDNAmetaG_FD_184132 | JGI IMG/M metagenome (GOLD analysis project Ga0209083, IMG submission 184132) | Freshwater microbial communities from Finland to study Microbial Dark Matter (Phase II) - AM7a DNA metaG (SPAdes) (version 3) | ecosystem: Environmental > Aquatic > Freshwater > Lake ...
AGGCAAGAACGAGCACAAGTTCCTCATGGGCATGCCAAAGGAACCCACCATCTTCAAAGAAGTCAACAAAGTCTGCCAATGCAAAGACGTTTACATTACGCCTGGCGGCTGTAGCTGGCTCCATGCGGTTGTGCAGATTAAAAAGGTGAATGCTGACGACGGCAAAAAAGCCATCGTCGCCACCTTCGAAGGGCACAATTCGCTTAAGCACTGCGTTATAGTGGATGAAGACATCAACATTTACGACCCCCACGACGTGGAATGGGCAATCGCCACAAGGTTCCAAGCCGACAAAAACGCTGTTATCCTGTCAAACCAGCCTGGTTCCTCGCTGGATCCGTCGGGCGACTTGACTGAGGGCAAAAAAGCCATGACCGCCAAAGCAGGCCTGGACGCAACCGCGCCGTTGGTGACGACGGGGAAGGGCTTTAAGAAAGTGGACTACGTTAAAGTTGACTTAAACAAGTACCTGTGATTGGCATGGATTTAACTAAACAAGAACAATCAATGCTAGAGGGCAAAGAAGGCTACGCCGTCCGCAAAAGCATGGAAATCCTCGTGGCACTGGGCGCGATTTTCGGCGCAAAAGACCTCATCAAAGTCGGAAGCGTCCAAGTAGCAGGCGTATCCTACCACAACTTGGGCGACGCAGGCTTAGAATTCCTAAACGAACTTGCCGTTGACGGCAGAGTCAAAGTCCTCACTACATTAAACCCCGCAGGCATGGACCTTGAAAACTGGCAGCAACTCGGCATCAGCCCCGAATTCGCAGAAAAACAAAACCTCGTCATAGACGCCTTCCGACGCATGGGCATCCTAATCACCTGCACCTGCACACCCTACCTCATCGGCAACCTGCCCCTCTACGGCGAACACCTCGCATGGTCAGAAAGCAGCGCAGTCACGTTCGCAAACTCGGTTTTGGGCGCAAGAACTAACCGTGAAGGCGGACCATCCGCGCTCGCAGCCGCGTTTGTGGGGAAAACTCCCAATTACGGTTTGCATTTAGATGAGAACCGCGTGCCAGACGTACTCGTTGAAGTTAACGCGGAACTATCCAAACTCTCCGACTGGGGCGCACTGGGCTACGCAATCGGCAAAAAAGCAGAAAACAAAATCCCATACATCATAGGCATCAAAACAGCGGAACTCGACGAACTCAAATCGTTCTGCGCATCCGTCGTAACCTACGGCGCAAAACCGCTCTTCTACATGAAAGGCGTAACCCCAGGCGCGGAACAGCAACCCCAACTCAAAGAAAAAATTGTAATTGAACAGAGCGACATCAAAAACGCCTACGACAACATCAACGACGACGTATCAGAAATAGAACTTGTATGCGTTGGATGCCCCCACTGCTCGATAAAAGAAATCGCGGAAATCGCCGACTTAGTCAAAGGCAAAAAGGTTGCGTTGGGCACAGAGTTCTGGGTTGCTACATCCCGAACCGCCAAGCAGCTCGCGGATAAACGCGGCTACACCGAAATCATCGAATCAGCAGGCGGCAAATTCGCATGCGACACCTGCATGGCAGTGGCGCCGCTAAAAGGCAGGTTCAAATCTTTAGCAACAACATCGGCGAAGGGATGTTTCTATTCACGCCAGAACCTCATGAAAACCAAGATGGGCAGCATGAGTGAATGCGTAGATGCAGCGGTGACTGGAAAATGGAACAGTTAAAAGGCAGAATAATCTACAAAGGCAAAGCACAGGGCGAAGCACTCGTTACCACGCAGCCAATCTCGTTCTATGGCGGCGTAGACCCCAACACAGGCGTCGTCACAGAAAAAGGACACGAACTCCAAGGACAAAGCGTCAAAGGCAAAATCCTCGTGTTCCCACAGGGCAAAGGCAGCACAGTGGGCAGCTACACACTCTACCGCATGAAGAAAAACGGCGTCGCCCCAGCAGCCATGATAAACAAAGAAACCGAAACCATCGTCGCAGTCGGCGCAATCATCAGCGAAATCCCATTCGTAGACAACGTTGATGTCAGCAAAATAAAAACAGGCAACAAAGTCAGTATAGAAAATGAAAGAGTAAGCATCAACTAGTTTCTTTTTCTTTATCCTTACACCAAGACGCATTAAAAACTAGATTTCTTTGGTCTACCACCGACCCGTTGAACGCCTAATATCAAGCCATCGTATTTCTAAAAGCAAGCTTTAAAAGGGCTGATAGGTCAAACACTTTTGTGACCTTCAATATGAAACAAGTGAGTGATATAGCGCTCGTCTTCCTCATGAGGGGGGTCAGTCCCTAAGAGGGTAGGTGCTATTGGCTGTTTTCCAGCGCATTAGCATGTTGAAATTCAGTGCATAAAGTAAAGGAAGAAGTCGCAGAGAACAAAAACTTCAGCGGCGTTTCAAGTTGGAACTGTAACGTTAAATTAGCAGAACACAAATAATCATACTCAGGTAACAATTACAATGAGCGATTCAAGACCAATCATCCTAAAAATCGGCGGCTCAGCCATCACCGACAAAACCGGAGAGCTAGCGGCAAAAACCGAAATCATCAACCGCCTAGCAGAAGAAATCAAGCGAGCTGACCTCGACAACCTCATCGTTGTCCACGGAGGCGGAAGCTTCGGGCACCCAACCGCACTCAAATATGGCTTAAAAGACGGTTACAACGAGGACCCAACACAGAAACTGGGCTTCGCCGAAACTCACCATGTCATGACCGTGCTAAACGGCTTAGTCATGGATGCCATGATTTGGCATGAAATCGCCGCTGTAAGCATCGCGCCTTCATCATGCTTCTTAACAGAGAACGGAAAAATCAAGGTTTTCGACGAAACCGTCCTTAAAGCCCTGCAGAAAATGTCGTTCACCCCAGTCATGTACGGCGATGCGGTTTTAGACGAAAAACTGGGCTTCACAATCCTCTCAGGCGACCAACTTGTGGCTTATTTAGCTATAAAATATAACGCTTCAAAAATCGTCATCGGAACAGACACCGACGGCATATTCGACGCAGACCCAAAAACCAACCCCGACGCAAAACCATACAAAAAACTCACATTGGCAGAACTCAAAGCAATCCAACCCAAACTCGGCAAAGCACAAGGCAAAGACGTCACAGGCGGCATGGCAGGAAAAATCGCCGCGCTCATCCCAGCAATCGAGGCAGGAGTCCATGTTACAGTTACGGGCGCCACAAAAGGGTTATCTATTTACAGAGCGCTAACAGACCAAAGTGTGTTAGGCACTGAAATAGAGAAGACCTGAGATGACAAGCGAAACTGGCAAACGCAAGGAAGACCACATAAGAATCTGCTTGGATAAGAAGGCGCAGGCTAGAAATGCCACTTCAGGCTTCGAAGATATCCAACTGGTCCACCGAGCACTACCAGAAGTCAACAAAGCCAAAATCGATTTATCAACCATTTTTCTGGGCAAAAAATTCAAAGCCCCAATAATCGTGGGCGCCATGACAGGCGGAACCCAGCAAGCCACAAAAATAAACGCTTCAATCGCCCAAGCCGTCGAAAAACTCGGACTCGGCATGGGAGTGGGAAGCCAAAGAGCCGCCATCGAAAACACAGAACTCGAAGAAACCTACGCCGTAACCCGCAAAATGGCGCCAAACGCATTCTTAATCGCCAACATCGGCGGAGTCCAACTTGTCCACGGCTACGGATTAAAAGAAGTCAAAAAAGTCGTCGAAATGATAGATGCCGACGCAGTCGCAGTGCATTTAAACGCTCTCCAAGAAGCGGTTCAGCCTGAAGGACAAACCAACTTCAAAGGAGTTTTAGCCAAAATTGCCCAAATCGCAGGTGCACTCGATACTCCTGTAATCGTTAAGGAGACAGGTGCGGGCATTTCCTCGGAGGATGCTAAAGCCCTCGAAAACGCGGGCGTGAAAGCCATTGATGTCGGTGGAGTTGGCGGAACAAGTTTTGCAGCCGTCGAATACTACCGCTCAACCCAAAAAGAGAATTTGTCAGGAGAAGCTTTCTGGGACTGGGGCATCCCAACCGCGGTAAGCCTGATAGAAACCGTGCAAACCGTCAAGTTGCCCGTGATTGCTTCAGGCGGACTGCGAAGCGGCACCGACGTCGCAAAGGCTTTGGCGCTTAACGCGAGCTTAGCCAGCATATCCCAACCGATCCTTCAAGCGGCAGTAAAAGGCTCGAGGGAAACTGAGGATAAACTTTCATGCTTAATCGAGGAACTGCGCAACGCCCTGTTTCTGGTTGGCGCAGAAAAAATAAGCGACTTAGCCAAAACACCCGTGGTAATCACGGGGAAGACGGGTGAGTGGCTGCAAGCCCGAGGATTCAACCTGCAGAAATACGCTAAAAGAGGAGCCCACTAACTTGGATATTGAAAAGTTTCTTGAAGAAACCGCACCTCAAATCGACAAAGCCATAGAAAAATACATCCCCCGAAAATACCGCAAAGACGCGGTTCTCTTCAAAGTTAACCCGCCCATGTACAGCTACACCTTGCAGCCCCTCAACAAGGCAATTGCCGACCCCATCTGGGACATACTGGACCGCGGCGGAAAACGGTGGCGCCCAGCGCTTTTCCTGCTCATTTGTGAGGCCCTTGGCAAAAAAGCCGATTACTGCGTGGATTTCTCAATTATTCCCGAAGTCATCCACAACGGCACACTCGTCATCGACGACATAGAAGACTCCTCAGAGATTCGACGCGGCAAACCCTGCACCTACAAACTTTTCCAAATCGACATCGCCGTCAACGCTGGAAACGCCATGTACTACCTGCCACTGTTGCCGTTAATGACTCATAAAACAAAAATTTCAGCTGAAGTGCAACGGGATATCTACGAGGTTTACGTGCAAGAAATGATTAACCTGAGCATGGGGCAAGCTATGGACATCGCATGGCACAGGGGCATAGCAAACGCCGATGAACTAAGCGAAGAGGATTACCTGCAGATGTGCGCTTACAAGACAGGCACTTTGGCGCGGATGGCAGCGAAGATGGCAGCGGTGCTCTCGGGCGCAGAACCCAAGTTGGTTGAAAAGCTTGGCCGATTTGCCGAAAGCATCGGAGTTGCATTCCAAATGCAGGATGACATCCTCGATTTGACTGGGCAAGAGTTCGCCAAGAGCAAAGGATGCGTCGGCGGAGACATCACCGAAGGAAAACGCTCCCTGATGGTTATTTACACACTCAAAAAAGCCAGCGGCGCCGACAGGAAACGGCTGGTTGAAATTCTCAGCATGCACACTTCCGACCAGAAACTGCGCGACGAAGCCATAGCCCTGATGCAGAAGTACGGTGCCATGGAATGCGTGAAGCAAACCGCGCAGAAAATGGTGATGGAAAGCTGGAGCGAAGCCGAAAAACTATTGCCCACGCCCCAGGCTAAGGAAAAATTAAAAGCGTTCGCTGAATTCTTGATTACTCGAAACAAGTGACTGCGAGCGTATCTGATTTGGCGTTAGAAAATGATAATGATTTAAGGGAATTTATCCGTAAAGCCGCACTTTTAAACGCGGTTGGGCACGATGGAAAAGCGCAGGCAGGCGCGATGGTTGGCAAAGTTCTAGGGGAAAAAGCTGAGCTTCGGAGCCGCATAAAAGAACTTTCTGGCGTAATCAACGTTGTTGTAGCTGAAGTTAACAGTTTATCACTGGCGGAGCAGAAGGCGATTGTTGAAACGAATTGGCCTGAAACCCAAAAGAAACATGAAACAGAAGAGAAAAAGCTGTCACCGTTACCTAACGCTGACAAATACACAAAAATTGTCACAAGATTTTCGCCTAACCCTGACTGCGTCCTGCACTTGGGTTCAGCACGAGCCATACTTCTAAGCCACGAATATGCGCGAATGTACAACGGTAAATTCATCCTGCGCTTCGAAGACACCGACCCAAAAATCAAACGTCCTGCACTAAAATTCTACGATAGCATCCGCCAAGATTTGAAGTGGTTGGGCTGCACGGTTGACGAGGAATACATCCAAAGCGACCGATTACCAATCTACTACGAGTACACCGAGAAACTCGTCGGAGACGGCAACGCGTACGTTTGCGAGTGCCCGTCTGAAGAATTCCGCAAAAAAACCATAGCCATGCAAGCCTGCCCATGCCGCGATTTACCAGCCGGTGAGCATCTGGAACGTTGGCATCGAATGTTAACTGGCGGTTACACGGAGGGGCAAGCGGTGGTTAGGGTGAAAACTGACCTTCAAAACCCCAACCCAGCCGTCCGAGACTGGCCTGCACTGCGCGTCATCGACACCCAAAAGTATCCGCATCCGCGTGTGGGAAGTAAATACATCGTTTGGCCACTTTACAATTTAGCCGCTGGCTTAGATGACCATTTGATGGGTATGACTCACATCATCCGCGGCAAAGAACACTACACCAACATGGTCCGCCAAAAATACATGTATGATTATCTTGGGTGGACTTATCCTGAGGCAATCCATTATGGCAGACTAAAAATCACGGGCGCCGACTTGAGCAAATCCAAAATCGTCGCAGGTATAAAAGCAGGCACATACGCGGGCTTTGATGACCCAAGACTGGGAACCTTCGCGGCGCTTAGAAAACGCGGTATCCAGCCTGAATCCATCAAAAAAATGATAATCGATGTGGGAACAAAATCAAACGATGTTACTTTAAGTTGGGAGAACCTGTTTTCGTACAACCGCAAAATCCTCGACGCTGCAAGCGCTAGGTACTTCTTCGTATCCCAGCCCTTGGAGCTTAAGGTTTTGATGGTGCCCAAGGTTTTCAACGCCAAATTGCCGTTGCATCCAGAGAAGCCTGAACAGGGATTCAGAGAATACATCATAACTCCAGAAAGCGAAGATAAATCGGTTAGTTTCTGGGTGTCTAAGAAAGATGTAGAAACAATGGAACCTGAAAAAATCTTCAGGCTGATGGAGCTATTCAACGTCAAAATCGAAAACAAAACGGGCTGTTTGGTAACTGCAAAGTTTGCCAGCGAATCCTACGAGGACGTAAGAAAAATAAAGGTGCAACTCATCCAGTGGTTACCCAAAGGCACGGAGTTTCCAGCGCAAGTTGTCATGCCTGATGCTTTGGTCACCGAGGGTTTTGCTGAAGCGGATTGCAAAAAGTTAAAGCCAGACGCCATCATACAGTTTGAACGCTTCGGATTCGTAAGAGTAAACGAAGTCGGCGAGAAACTAGTCGCGTACTACGCCCACAAATAGGTGAGACACATGAAGAAACTCGACAAAGCAATAATCTGGCCAATCTACTTCGACATCAACAAGTCACGTGCAGAAGGAAGAAGAGTTCCAAAAAGCATAGCGGTGCAGTCGCCGAAAATCTTGGAAATCAAGGAAGCAGCCGACAAACTATGCTTGCAGAATGAAGCTAAACTTGAAGCACATTTTCCTAAGACGCCGTGGGCTAAATCAGGGATGCTGCTTGTTGAGAAGAAAGAACCAAAAGAGAAGATTATTCAAAAACTTGCTAAGCAGCTGGTGAAGATTAAGAGCCAAGCTCAGCCAACGAGCTTTAAAAAATATTAAAAATTTTGAAGAAAAAAATTATGCTTTTTCTTTGGTTATGAGAACTGCGTTGATTACGCCGTCGCTTCCCGGTCTACTGGTAACTTTTGCGAGACCTAATGCAGTGTCGATTTCCGCGCCTTTAGTGATGACTCCTCTGCGGTTATAGTCAACGTTCGCACCGTTTTTGACGACGCGTGTGATTGCGGTTTTTTCGGCTTTGCCGCTTTTGGGGTCAGTTACTGAAGCGAATTTTTCGGCGAGAACCTTGATTTTGCCATTGCCGCCCATGCCTCGGGTGCTCTTGCGTCTTGGTTCACCGAGAACTGTTTCTGCTGGGTAGCCGCCTGCTTCGTATTTTTTCTTTGATCGGTAAGCTCGTTTTTTGCCGCCTGAAAGCTTTCTTTTGTGTAAACTGCTGTGAGTTGACATAATCTACATATCCTGCGTTCGAGTAGCAACTAAAACCGTGGATTTCAATATAAATGTATCCGTTAAAGGGCTAAAGTTCACTGTGTCGTTTGGTTTTTTGATTAGAAGTTGTAACGGAAAAACCCTATACCACAACAACAACCAATAGGCAACGAGTGCTAATCAAGCGTTCATAACAGCCGAACTACCAACCTGACACTGGGCATTATTCTGTTACGCGCTTTATTTCTGGAAAGCAATCGAAATGTTTGTCAAAAGAGTAAATCGATGTTATTGCCGTTTTCTTCATGAGCAAATATGCCAACGCGTCGTTCAATCCTACACTGTGTTGCTCTGAAATTGAAACCGCGTTCAGGTAGTCGTCGGGTGTTACCTCGAGAATCTGGATGTTTTCCCGGAGCAGCAAACCCTTTTCGAATATAAGAGCTACCTCAAGGGGCAAATAGTATTCTATGATGTTGCATATCTCGCTGAAGTGGACAACTGAGCAAGCTACTTCTTCGCCGCCGTTTATTCTGCTTACAATTTGTTTTGCTGATTCCTTAACGTTTATCTCATGGGGTAAAAGTTTCCGCGTGGATTTCAACAGAGCGTACACAAACACGTTTGTATCCACGTAAGCGAGGGGCAACCTATTTCCTCCGAAGTTCTTCCCGGACTTTGTGCCAGTCGGAAAGGTCAGTTTTTAAGTCAACTTCGATTGAATCAAAGTATTTTGTCAAGTCAATGTCTGCGAACGGTCTGATTTCAATTATATCCCCTTTTTGAGAGATAACTGCCTTTTTGTCTTTAAGGTACCTGTCGCGCCATGTTTTTGGGAGCATAATCCGTCCTTGGGTATCAACTGTCTTTACTTCCACTCCCATTAACTATCGCCTAAATGTTCAAGAAGTGGGTAAAGTATAAAGAATTTGTGGTGAACTATGGGATTTGAACCCTCGACCTCTCGAGTGCAAATCTATGGTTCATATCAGCTGAACTATCAGCCCCTAACTATGGCAAGAATAAGCAGTTTTAAGCTCTATTTTTCGTTGACTTCTTGCTGTTCTTCCTGCGTTTCCTGCTGCTGACGCTCTGCCAAATCGTCCTTTATGGCTTCGCCGAAAATCTTCTTGAGGTCCTTCTTCATAACGGATGTATCCGTGGTTAAACCAAAATAGTCGGCGAAGTAATCCGTAGTTTTCAGCGCCAACGTGCGACCACTCCGCTCAGACATTATTAACCCCATCTCCTTGAGCATCTTCACGTGCCCGTAGGCGTGTTGACCTCTGACGTCAATGACTCTTTTCTGGGAAATCGGCTGCCGATAAGCGATGTACGAGAGCGTTTTTAGGGGTCCAGACGAGAGCAGGGGGCGATTCACAAGTTTCTTTATGAGGTGGGTGAATTCTGCTTTCACCTGCAACACGTAACGCTCGTTTTTTAGGGCTAAAATTTCAAGCGCTGTGTTTCGGGCGGTGTATTCTTTCATGAGTATTTCAATGTAGGTTTGGGTGCGTTTCTTGGAGCGGCTGCCAACAACCTGGCACAACTCGTTCAAGTCCAGTGGGCGACCTGCAATGTAGAGAGCTGCCTCTAACAAAGCCAGATGATGGGCTTTTCTGTCGGCTTCTACAGCTTGCTCAATCTCTGGGCTCGCTTCAACTGGTTGTGTTTTCGGCTTTTCCAACGTTCATCTTCCCCACAGCTATGTACAATTCCTCAGTTTCCTCGTTCTGCCAAAGGCTAACTAAGCCGCTTTGCGCAAGGAACAACAAATAAATAAACATTCTCAGCGCTTCGATGCGCGTTGCGCCCTTCGAGAGGGTTGTGAAATCAATTATGCCCTGACCGCCGGTCTTCTCGCGCAGGATAGCGTACAATTGGTCAACTTGGAGTTCGAGTTCAGCGATGAACTTGTCGAATTGAGGAAGTAAATCCGTGACGGCGGGTAAAACAGGGTGTTGCTCCACTGTGTGGTTGAGGGCGAGGAGTTTTTCGCCTTTTAAGACGTCGTCGAGGACTTGAAGCAGGTGCTCGATGGTTGTGGATGTTAACTCGTGGCGCAGCGGCAAAAACAGGGGGGGAGGAACAAAATCTGTCGGGACCTTGGGCAACGCTGCTGGAGCCTCTTGCAATGTGAGCAGCAGCTTGGACTTCATCAGGTAGATTAATGCTGAAGAATCCAGGGCTACTCCTGAAGCGCGGAAATCCACTTTTTGAGGGTTCGTTTTCTCCATCTCGGTGAGAAATGACCTGAGCAGGTAGGCTATGTTAACGTTCCACGGGGTTACTTTTTCGAGTTTGTTGATTTCGAAGAGAATATTCCAAGGGGGGCGCAGGTAGAAGGGTCTTCTCATCGGAATCGTCGATGATGCCGCCATTATCTGGCTACCTCCGGCGGGAACTTTGCCGTCACCACGTTGGATACTCCGTTGCGTTCGTAGACGCCGTAGACTTTCTGGGCTTTGTTAACCATTTCTGGGCGTAGGCTGATTACTATGAACTGGATTTTACCGGCTTCCTCAAGCAGCAACTCGGCAAGTTTGGTTGTGTGGTAAGCATCTAAGTGGGCGTCAACTTCGTCGAGGATGTAGAAAGCTGCGGGTGTGAATTCTTTGAGCGAGAATATGAAGCTGACTGCGGAGATGGATCGTTCACCGCCGCTTGCTCCACTGACCACAATCGACGGTTTGTTGGGAAATTGCACCATCATGTCGATGCCGCCGCTGAAGGGTTCTTCGGGGTTTTCCAGTTTAAGCGATGCTTCGCCGCCGCCCGTTAATTTTTCGAAGTAAACTTTCAATGAGGTGTTGATTTTTTCGAAGGCATCCATGAAGACCTTGCGTTTCTTGGATTCAATCTCATCCATGAACAGCACGATGGCTTGTTTTTCACGTTCCAACTCGTTTAGGCGTACCGATAATTCGCGGTATCTTGAAATCTGTTCAGCGTAGTGCGATGCTGCCAATTGGTTGATGGCGCCTATTCGTTCCATCTCGAACTGCATCATGCGGATGGTGGTTTCTGCTTCCTGAATCTGCCGCGGGTTAGTTTCCAGGGGCGCTTCGTAGCCAAACTGGCGCAGTTGTCCTTGAAGCTGCTGCAATCGTAGCTGGCTGGTTTCTATGCCCAGGTTAAGTTGGTTTAGAAGCCGCTCTGCCTGCTCGTACTCCGAATCCAAAAGGCGCAGCTCCGAATCGATGGAGTCAATTTGAGACGTGAATTTCTTGGATTCTTCACGGGCAGAAAACACGGCTTTGGATAGGTCGACGCGGCTTTTCTCCAGTTCATCGGTTTCTTTCTTGATTAATTCCCGTTCGGAAATTGCGTCGGCGACTTCTTTCACAAGCTTCTCTTGTTGCTGGTCAACCTTTGAGAGCTGAATTTTCGTGTTCTTATAACCGGTGCGTAGAACCCTGTCGAATTGGGACTGGTTGGTAGAGATTTCTGTTTGTGCAGAACCCAACCGTTGGCGCAGGGTGTTTAGTTCTTCACCGATTTTTGAACGTTGCATTTCAAGCTCCTGAATATGTGCGACATCGGTTTTCAGTCTTAATGCAGCGATTTCGGCGTGGATTCGCTCGTGGTTTTTGCGGATGTTGTTTCGTTCGTTTCGGTAAACGTCCATGCGGCCTTTGTAGGATGCTGCTTCACGTTCGAGTTTGCCGCCGTACTTTTCGAGGTGTCGTATGTTGAATTGTGTTCTTTTGACGCCGCGTTTTACCCTGATTATTTCCCGTTCCAAGGTGGCTACGGATTCGGTGAGTCTTGTAATCGCGATTTTGGTGTATTCGAGTTCTTCCTCGATGCCTATGATGTCGGTGCCTCGCTGGGTAAGGTGTGTTTGGAGTGCTTTAACCGCTTCATCGAGGCTTTTCAAGGCATTTTCGCTGGGAATTATAGTGGAGAAATCTATGGGCGCTCGGTAGTAGCCGCTTTCGAAGGCGCCTGGCTCATACAAGTCGCCGCTGACTGTGACTGCACGATAGCCCTCGTTTGAAAGAGCAAAAGCTGTCTTATCATTGGAGACGACAACGGTGTCTCCGAAAACATAGTTGACTGCAAGCGCGTAGGCGGCGTCGTACTTCATGAAGCTCGAGATGGGTCCAACTATGCCTTCGCGTTTGGGCGGTTCCTTGTTTTTTATGTTGATGGCGCCCTGCAACGGAATGATTTTGATTCTGCCCAGCTTCATGCGCCGAAGCGATTCCATACAGGTGAAAGCGATGTCAATGTCTTTCACAACTAATGCGTCAAGCCAACCTGTGGCGGCTGCATCGACGGCTTTCTTGAAGTTTTTATCGATTTTAATCAGGTTACGTAGTCTGCCGTGGATTCCAGCTAATGCGCCTGCTTCACTCATTTCTTCGATGCCGCGCAGAGCTTTCTCTTCGTTAGCAATCGTGGCGGCAAGGTCTCTTTGGGTTGCGAACTCGATTACTGCGTCTTTGGCGGAACTCGCGATTTTTTCGGCGTCAGTGATTTCTTTTTGCACGGTTTCCTTCTGGGTTGTTTTACGTTCAATTTGGTGTTCGAGGTTTTTGAGCTGGGCTTTCTGGTCTCGCTGCACCTGTTCGAGTTCACCTAGGGATTTCTCGATTTCCACTTGGCTTGTTTGGAACCTTTCTTTTCTAACGCTTAAGTTTTTTATTCTGCCCGTGCAAAGTCTTAGAGCCGACTTATCCTGCGTGTAAACCGAGCGTAAATAAGCTATTCTTTTAACGTGGCTTTCAATTTGAGTTTCCAAGGCGCGTATCTTGAGGTTGTTGTCGTCGAGTCCGCCCCAAAGCTGGCTGGTTTCCTGAGCCAATGCGCCGTGAGCCGCTTCCTTCTCAACTATTTGTGCTTTGAGTTTTTCATGTTCACTTCGAAAAGCGCGGATTCGCAGGCGGTTTTCGCGGATTTCGGTTCTCAAGTTTTCATGTTGGGCAAGGTTGTTTTCCCTTACGCGCTTGAAACTTTCAAGGCTGGATTGCCCTGAACTAATCTTGGTGTTTAATTCGGTTAGTTTGGATTTTAACTCGCCGATTTTAATCTGAACCTTCAAAACCTCGGAGCCGCCTTGTTCGAGTCCTTCGCCGCTGAGTTTTCGCCAGTCGCCCTCGATTTCGTGGCGTTTGCCCCTGCGATGGTCCCGCTGCGCCTTTAACTTGTCCACCCTTTCCTTGACCTTGACAGTTTGCGCGGTGCCTTCAGCAATTTTTGTGTTGACCTGGCTAACATCGCTTGAGATTTTTATGGCTTGGAACTTTTTGGTTTCGGATTGGATGAAATTGTAGCGTAAAAGTTGGTTGCGTTCACGCTCTAAGTCGTCGAGGCGTTTTTGGACTTCGTCGATTCTGCCCATGGCGGTGCGGATTGAAATGTCCGCGGCGCGCAGCTTCTCTTCTGCCTCAACTTTCTCGTCGTCGTACTGGGCGATGCCGATGAGGTCTTCTACGATTTTTCGTCTTTCAAGCGGGGTAACATCGGTTAACCTTGTGATTGTGCCTTGGGGAATGATGTTTTGGCTCATGCTGCTAATCGCAGCCATAGAGAGGGTTTCGGTTATGTGGGTACGCGACATTCTGCGTCCGTTTAATCGGTAGACGCTCTGTCCGTTGCGGTAGACTTCCCTTGAAATCGTGACGGTTGTGGTGTCCACGGGCATTAAGCCGTCGGTGTTATCAAATTGAACCACTACTTTGGCCATTTTGGCTTTTTCTTGCCCCGCTTTTTCGGAGCCGTGAAAAATCAGTTTAGCAGAGTTCTCTGCACGAAGCCTTCTTGTGCTGAGTTCTCCAAGCGAAAAAAGAAGTGCGTCCATGATGTTGGTTTTGCCGCTGCCGTTGGGTCCAGTTATCGCAGTGAACCCCTTATCGAAGTTAACTTTAACCGTCTGTGGCCCAAAAGACTTAAAGCCCTTTAACTCGATTTTTTTTATGTACGGCATTTAGTCTTTATCCTCTCGGAAGCACCCATTTTCAATTTAACATCTCTCAGCAACATACGTATAAAAGCTTATACATATGTGACCTGCGGTTATACACGTACTTTGGTAAACTGAAGATTTAAGCGTTTGAGAATTTCTTGGGTTTCTTGTAGAAGTGTACTTACTCGCCATTGACTGTTAATTTAAAGGGATTTCACTGTCGTGCTTAGTTTGTAGTTTTTCCACTTTTTCCTTGAAATCCTCAAAAATGTTTTGCTTCCGGGGTCAGAGTTTGAATCACTTTCACTTTACGCCGCAAGAGACAACAAAACAGAGAGTTAGCGCTCAAGACAACACAAAACAAGACAACAAAATACTATTACGCAGTTAATCCATAAAAAATTTGTAATACAGATTATCCTTCTTTCTATTTCATTTCACCTATTCAACCATATATTCATAAATCAAAAGCAGTTACATAGTCATGTGAGAGATGAATTGGTTTGCAATTAACCACTCATGCTGTGTTCGCTTTTGCGGTTGGGTTAATATTTTTCGGTCGCCTCGATGTGGCTTTTCTTGTAACCCTTGGGGCGCTCGTTCCGGATTTAGATAGGGAATACTGGTTTGTTAAGACAAGAAAGTACCAGGATGAACAACCTCACAGGGCGAGATTTCACAACGTCTTCGTTATGGCAATTGGTTATCTTCTGAGCCCCTTCTTTGCGTTAGGAATTTTTCTCCATGTGCTGCAGGACTCTTTTACAACAGCAAAAGACAGAGGAGCCGAATGGTTTTATCCTCTAACAAGATGGGTTAAACGCGGAAAACTAGATGCTGAAGGAAACATTCAACAGAACATCGAATCGGGAAAAATATACTTCTACCAAGAAGACCCTATAGGGCTCATTGAATATGCCGATCCAGACTTACAAGAACCAGACAATCAACCTACTCCGTGGAGAAGAGTCTACGGACCAGCACTTAACAACTGCCTACTAGATCACGGGTTTCTTATCGGTTCATTTTTTCTATCCGTAATCTGGTTGGCAACTCTTTATTTTTCAGGTGTTGCTCTGTTTGATAAGTCCTTGTCGTTCTATTACCCATTCATTGCCGGGTTTGTGTTTTTTGGACTTGTTTATCTTGCGGGTGAATTGGATCGTAGGGACCGAAAAGAACCGCTCAAGATAATTCCAAAGTCAATGATTAAGAACAAAAACATCTTCAAGAAACCAATTTTCTTGGCTGGTTTAGTCTTCTTTGTGGTTTGGCTTTTTCTGTTTAGGATAGAAATATGGACTAACCTTGAGTCCCTTTTTGCTAACTGGGTGAAAATAATTCTCGGAATAACAGTAGTTGCAATCGTTAGTTTTCTTTTGATCAAGGCAGAAATGACAATAAACAAGAAAAAAGGTGTTCCGGTAATTGTTTAAATTGAAATATGGCTAACGCCGTTCTCCCCGAACTCATTTTTTCGTGATTAAACCTTCTTGCATAGCCTAAAAAGGCAAAGAGGCTGTTTCTGCGCTCCGCTGGATTGGGGTTTGATGTTGGTTTCTGCCCAGTTTCCCCTTCCGGTTCACCCACACTGTTTCAGTGATAAACATTAGCGCCCGGTGCAATTGTAAGAAAAATTTTGGCAGTGTTGTATCCTAATATATGATAAATAAATAGTATTAAATACCAAAATACCGCAAGCTAACTTAGGAGTATTGTAAGTTGACAAAAACAACACAATTAACAACTCTAACTCTATTAGTCTTAATAACTCTGGCGATGGCACCAGTTTTTACAGTAGCTTCGCCGGAATTGCAAGCAAACACTATGTACAAAGTTAAAACCACAACCTCAACCGTAGAACCAAATGCATTAGGTGCAAACCACCCCTATTTTGCCCCCTTTGACATAAGGGCAGCATACAGCATCCCATCTACCGGAGACAAAGGCACCATTGCAATAATCGATGCCTACGATAACCCAAAAGCAGCAGTCGACCTTAATTACTTTGACCAAATCTTCTCGTGGCCAGCAACAACTCTGGAAGTAGTCAAAATGTCCTCTCTCCTTTCAGCTAATTCTGGGTGGGCTCTTGAGTCTGATCTAGACGCCCAATGGGCACACGCAGTTGCTCCTGATGCGCACTTATTACTAGTTGAAGCAAAATCCGCTTCAATTGCTGACCTGATAGCCGCAGTTGATTATGCAAACAGCAGACCTGACGTTGTTGCAGTATCGATGAGTTGGGGATCAAGTGAGAATTCAGGTTTACTTTCCTACGATAGCCACTTCACAACTGCAGGAAAAACTTACTTTGCTTCCTCAGGCGATACCGGAGGAGTCGTAAGTTGGCCATCAAGCTCGCCAAATGTAGTCTCTGTAGGAGGCACCTCCCTAGTACAAACCTTAAACGGATACACGGAATCAGCGTGGAGCAGCGGCGGAGGCGGAGTTAGCACCATCGAACAAACACCAAACTACCAAGCAACAGCACTGTCAAACGCATACACCAAGAGAGCAACCCCTGACGTTTCCTATAACGCTGATCCAAACAATGGCTTTCTAGTGTACAATAGCTATGGATACAACGGTGGAAGAGGCTGGTTTGTAGTTGGAGGAACAAGTGCTGGTGCTCCACAATGGGCAGCCATCAGCACATATGGAAACACCGCAAACAACATCAACTTCTACTCAACCTATCCCAACAGCTATGGAGCAACATTTACCGATATCCAAACAGGATCCAACGGATACCCAACAAAAGTAGGCTACGATTTAGCTACAGGCATAGGCAGTCCAATCGGAGCAGTCTTCGGTGGACCAATAACACCTGACTTTTCACTCTCAACAAATCCAAGTACAGTCACAATTAACACCAAAACAACCTCTCAAGGAACCACCACTGTCAGTGTCAACGCAATTGGCACATACACAGGCAGCCCTACACTAAGTGCAACAGAAGCCAACAACCCTGCAGGATTACAATTAAGCGTTAGTCCCCAAACAATTACCGCTGGACAGGCATCTACACTAACAATAACTCTTCCAACAAGCATTACACCGGGAACCTATCCAGTCACCATAACCGGAACCGACGGCAAGTTAACACATACTACAACAATAAATGTGCAAGTGGTAAACCCTGACTTTACCCTAAAAGCCAACCCAACAAGTCTCAGCATAAGAAGAGGAAACACAGCCACCTCCACCATAACTGTAAATCCAACAGGCGGCTACACAGGCACCCCAAAATTAACCGTAACCGGAAACCCCTCAGGCATGACAATTTCATTTAGACCAAATCCAGTGACATCCGGATCGTCCACAATGACTGTAACAACCATGCAAAACATGCCAACTGGAACATATCCTCTGACAATAACGGGCACCGATACAGGACTAAGCCACACCACTCAAGTCACTGTTACGGTAAGATAAATGCAATCAACCTTTTTCTTTTTTTTATTATTTTTTTGGCATAATAACTGTAGATTGACACTTTAGCCCACGCTTAAGAAAATGGTGGAAGAAAATATTTCTAAGGCTGCGCAATGCGCGTAAGAAGTTTCCGTTAATTCGCTTGAACAATAAACAAAAGGGAGACGCTTGCCTGCTTTTCACTTATAGTATAATTATCATGGGAGTTACCAACATAATTCTTAATTAGGCTAGAAAATGGAGGGATAATTATTAGGTGGTGCTCTCATCGTAACATCGATTATTTTAGCGAAGCAGCAGCTATCTTCTCCAAACACAGTAACCGATAAGTCCAGATAGCAGTTATGAGGTCTACTACTCCAAATACGATTATTACTGGCTCTACCATTCCAAACGCTACCAGAACGCCTAAGAAACCAAGGAACGTGGGGCGACCATAAACAGTAGTGCGTATAAACGCTTTTGATTCGCTACGTGCACTAACAATGTAATATATGCCCAACCAAATTACAAACCAGCCATCATGATTACCATTTACCAAAAAAACGGGTGATGAAGCACCGGGAATATCAAAAAAAGCTCTCGTTTCTATATAACGTCTGTCTACTTGCTCCTGCGTTACTGCGAATTTTTCAGTCATAAAAGTGTCACCCAAATCTATTAAAAAGTCAGGACGGTCGTTGGTTTCATTTCGTAAAGTATTTGTGTATACTGCTGGGTCTGAGTTGCTATCCATATGTGGGTCAGCTTGCAAATCAAAAGTAAAAGTACTGCCTACTGGTCTTTGGGTTGAAAAGGAATGTTCCGAGTTGCTCCTAAAGGTAGAGTCGCCGTTCAATTTGTAGTGTGTTTGATGAAAGTGGCTGATTGATTAGTGTACTTTCCTGAGGAGTTGCCATATTCAACGTATGCAGCCATTCCGGCTGGAGCCAAAATATTGATCGCTATGGATTTGTCAGTAGGTCTTCCTAAAAGCTCTGAACCAGCGTATTCCTGTAAGAGCTGTGTAATTGGTGTATTAGACTCGTATTGGCTAACTGGATCTATGGCTTTGACTAATATGAACTCGTTTAGTAAGTAAAACGAACTTACCATTAATATTACTATGGCAAATAAAACGACAGCCAATTTACATTTCATCTTATCGCCCTATAGTGTTTTAGAGTTGATTTCGCCTTTGTAACCTTCTTGCTTATGATTGTGATAAGAATGATAGTTGCAAAAAGTGACAGAATAGCAATCGTTGTGTATTCAGGGATTGTTGGCGAAGGTGTTACTGTAGTTGATGGGGTAGGTACTGGAGTTGGCACAGGAGTCAGGGTTGGTGTAGGTGCTGATGTAGGGGTTAGACTTGGTGCTGGTGTTATCGTTGGAGAGGGACTTGATGTGGGTTTGCTTGTTGGGGTGGGTGATGCCGTTGGCGTTGGACTTGTAGTGTATGTTTCTATTGTGTTTCCTGGGGTTAAGTCCTTCCCTAACAATCCGGTATAGTTTAATTGGTAGCGTTGAACTCTAAAAACCTCATTCATGTATTGACCCTGTTTTGCTGAGTCTGGCGGAATAGTGTCTGTTGCTCCCAAGGGTCCCGTTTTAACTACAGGGTTTATGTATCTCCAGACGATTTCCCCGCCTGGCGTGACCTCAAAGAGTGTTCCGTTAACTCCAGCACAAATCAAGGTGTTTCCGTTAGGAAGACGTTGCGCTCCTGATATCTCATCTGAGTAGAAATTTGTCGGCGGATTTGCTTTATAGGTCCAAGTGAGAGTTGTAGGGCCGTACGATGAACCGGTGTTCAACGTATAATTGCCGTTTGCGTTTATAGGTGTGGTAATTTGGTCAACAGTAGTGTATCCTCGGCCTATGCCATTGTTGAAAATCAGCAGATCACCGGCTCCTGGACAATCTGAAGCAATCCAAGCGCCACAGTGTTGCTGGTATAGTGTTTGACTGCTTTGGTTCCCTGCGCGGTATTGCATTGGATTGCCCCAGCGGTAAAGAAGATCCCCGCCTAAGCCATGAGCTCCACCTACGTGGCTTTTTGATTGTATTGTGGTTGTATTGTGGTCTATGATCCATATCTCGCTGTTGCCTCGAACGCTTAGGACAATCTGATCCAAAGCGGCATTGTAGTTAATTGAGTTCATATGGTTCCAAAAGACGGGAATTTGATTTCCGCCCCCTCCGTTAGGGTCAATCAATTCTGGATGTGCAGCTACTACGCCATAGTTATTTTTGGATGAAGAATAGTCTTGAATCAAGTGATCCCAAACATGCCATTCCCAAACAACAGTTCCTCCGTAGGGTCCTGTAGGTTTTACTTCTACCACTGAATCGGGGAGGATGTATCCTTGGCTTTGTACTTGTGAGAGCTGGCTTGGATTAAATCCTGCCGCGACAGCTTGGTCATAAGTTTTCTTTTCGCAAACTAGCATTAAGATATCGCCATTGGGCATTGGAGCAAAATCGTGGTGTTGCATGTATGTGTCAGTAGAGTAATTCATCGCCCAAACCATATCGCCCGCCCAATTGTACTCCTCAATTCTGCCACCTTCTCCACCGCCTGTATTCATATTGGGGTTTTGAAGTGAACATGCACGAATTAAGTCTCCATTTGGAAGTAGATAGGCGGACTGCCCGGGAGGATACTGGCTTTTCCAAGTATGCACTACAAGCCCTTGGTTGTCAATCAAGTAAGTCATGGTGCATTGTTTTGGCGCTATTAGGGTGTAACCTTCACATGCGCGAGGGTCGTTTAGAAAGAGCCCGACCGTTCTTGACGTTAACGTTGTGGATATGTCTCTGCGGACAATTCGAAATCCGACCTCAATGTCGTTGGCTTCTTTTGGAACACCAAGATAGTACGCTGGGTCACGGTTAGAAACTCTGCTGTGGCCATTGTCGACGTTGGGTAGCAGGGTGTCGTTTTCTCCGTTAAACCAGCTTCCTCCTCGTAGTACATGGTATGATTTGCCATCGGGCATAAGACTCGCCTGTGCCATAGTTGGTCCGGTGGGGTCGGTTGATGGGCCAACGCTGTAGTAGTTAGTGCCGAACCAGTCGTTGCACCATTGCCAAACGTTTCCTGCCATATCGTAGAGGCCGAATGCGTTTGCTCCATTAGCTGTTTGATATGTTGATTGGTTTCCTGGCCAGTTGAATTCATCTTCGATGTGAAGTTGCCCATTGTAGAAGCCTATAGGGGTAGTGTATGGCCAGGTTCCAGCTTCATAGGGGTCTCCTGAGTTGGGCCAGTTTGCTTTGGAGGTGTTGGCGTCGTTTCCCCATGGGTAATTATAGTAGGGGCTGTATTGTCCTCCTCTGGCGGCATATTCCCATTCTGCCTCTGTTGGCAATCGGTAACCATTTTTGGTGAAATCCCATTCCCAAGTTGAAGTGTTGTAGCAAGGTTGGTACCCTGCCGCTGTGCTGAGCCAATTGCAGTAAGCAGCAGCGCCGAACCAAGTAACACTCACTACTGGATGGTTGGCTCTGTTGTCAAGAACGGAAAATATAGAACCGTTCCAGCTGATTGGGCTGTATTGATAGTTTTGCCTCGTTAAAAATAAAATATCTTTTCCGCTTGTAATGTTAACTAATCCGTTCGAAACGGTTATTGTTCCTTTGGATAAGGCTGAATTAAGAAAGTCGCAGTATTGCTGAACTGTTATATCGTTTTGCGCTATGTTAAATTCGCTTATTGTTACGTTATGGATTGGGACCTCATCACTTGGATGGTCAGGATCACCATATCCATAGTGGTCGCCCATAGCAAATGTTCCGCCGCTCAAATTAATCATGGCTATGGTGGACGTACTGGGTGTTGTTGCTTGAACGCTTTGGGTTTCGTTGTAACCTAAAACAACCAAGTAGCTAGTAATGAAAAGAAAAATTAACAGAGCTACTTGTGTTTTTTTATTTTTCAACTTAGCTCTCCTCCCTAATCTTTTTAGTGTTCATTGAAGTTTTCATTAGTTTTTTCAGTTCAAATATTGCTATAGCCCCGATTATTGCAAATATAACTGTAATAACTACGAATATAGTGATAGCTTGGTAATTTGTATTTTGAAGGTTAGTACTATTCGAGGCCATTGGTGATGAGCTAAGGTTGGGTGAAAATCGTACCTCGGTTGGGGTTGGCGTGAGCGCAATTTGGCTGGTGGTGAAGAAAAAGAAATCAGTATTCTCAATTGAGGGCTGATCTACCAAGTCAGAGTACAAGTATATCGTACCATCTTTGGTTGAGGAGTTTGTTAACGCATTTCTGAGAAGTACTATCTCATTTTTCTGGTTGCTTGTCAAAGTATTGGCTATCTGAGTAAAAGTTGTAACGCATTTGTACGATAATTCGCCGTCTAAGGCGCCGTATTCTCTTCCAAGCAGTATGACTTTTGATTCATTAATGATTCCAGAGTTAAGGGCTGATCTAAGCTCTGTGGAGATGGCAGTTCTTACCGAGACTATTTGCATGAGGGTACTATTGTTGCAGTCAATGAGGCTTGTCATAAGCGCGTTTTGGCTGGCATCAAGGGTTGCAAGGAAGGCTTCTCCTGAATCACCTGTGATTGTTTCGCTAATGGTGTAGTCGGGTCGCCCCATGGCTGGAGCATCTTTGAGGTAGAAGCCTCCAAAGTAGTCTGCCTGCCGCTCTGGACAGAAATAGGTATCCGAAGTAACATTTCCAGAGTACCAGGCAAAGATATCGCTGGCATATGTCATTACTAGGACCTCGGCGTCATGATTTAGGCTGGTTTTGTTCAACTGGTCGGGTAACACAGGCCATGATTCGAAACCACCAGTTGCCATGTTGTCTAAATAGTGTTGTTGTGTCGAGTTTAGAGAATTGATGATTTGAGCGTAGAGCAGTGCTCTTGTGATACTAATATTCGCGTCCAGTTCAAAGAGGTTCGCGGAGTAGCTTATGATGGCATCTTCATTCAAACTATTTGAATTTGATGGTAAAGATCCGTTCAACTCGCGTCTAAACGCCGTCATTAGTGGGTAGCGTGCGTAAGCGTACTGGTTAACAAGGTCCGTTTGATTTTCAGCTGTGTTGATCATCTGTGCTTTTTGGTCTGAGTTGAGGATGAAGAGAACGTTATTAGCGGCGTTTGTTAAGAAGTCTGTAGCATGCCCTTGTCCTGCTTGAGAGGTATCTCGCAGATACTGAAAACCAAAGAAGTCAGCCACTTTTCCTGGTGGTAGGAAACTGTCAGTTGTTAGGTTACCTGTTAAGAAGCCTAAGCCGCTGAAGGCGATTGTGTTCAGTTGTGCCTGATTTGACGTGGCTTGTAAGATGGTATACTGGTTTGATATATTTACAGTCGATGTGCTAGTGGCACTCGTCTGTGCATAAGCTACTGCCAGATAGTTTGAGGTTAATATAATTAGAATTAGAACTAACGACGCTGCACTTAGATTCAAGTGTTTTGATTGCATGTTTTTGTCCCTGTGTTTTCTTGGGGACAATTTAGTACTTAAGTAAGAGCTACTCAAAGTATATACCAAAAGTACGTATAACTTAAGTTGGCAAGGACCCCTTACATGTCTGTTAGACCACCCATGATTCCAACCGATGTCTTTGTAATTGAGTTTTCTTACTTCCTTGCTATTTTCCTTTTAAGTCTTGCAATTTACCTACAGACACGAAAAGTACAAGCTTTTACACTCCACAGAGGTATCAAATACTTTCAAATTGCCTTCCTATCTTTTGCCCTTATTTATCTGTGTAGACTTTTTCAGTTGAGCCTACAAGGGGCATCAGCATCGTCCACACCAAATTGGCAGACCATGGTTTCTCAAGCAAGCGAATTCTTTGTTGCCTTCTTTACTTTTTACGCCATTTCTAACCTGCTTTCCAGTTTTCTCTGGAAAAAGTATCGAGCTGTAACTGACAACAGACTCTCGATGATATCACTGCTATTTGCCGTCGTTGTTTTCTTTCTAAGGCTTCCTATAATCTTGCTGGTGGTAGGCTTGGCTGCAATTGTGCTCTTAATTGTTGAGATAGTAAGTCGGCATAATAGTAACCAGAGGATTTTTTCCCCAATTTTTGTTGTCTACCTTTTGCTACTGTCATTCTTTCTTTTCGATTTGGTTCCGTCAATTCAACAGCTAACCCCGATACCGGTTGAGATTGCCGGATATGTCGGCTCAATCAGCGTTTTTGCTTATATTAACTTCAAGATAAAAAGGGTGTTTGCCTCTGGAAGCGAAGAAGAGAAGTAGACTTGAAGTGATATACGACATCCTGTGTGCCGTTCGAGACCATGGACGCCAAATCAAGATAACACCCTTGATAAGATACTCAGGTCTTTCTCCACAAAGCTTCGCCATTTATTACTCAAAGTTGCTGCAAAGAGGTTTTCTCGAAGAGAAAAGCGACTCAGATGGAAGGCTTATTGCTCTTACCGAAAAAGGTGCAGGATACATCAGAGAGTATATGGCAGTCCTAAGATTCATTAGGGAATTTGAGCTAGAAGAAATTTAGTGCTTTTTCTCCTTTTTAGAGCAAGCATTACGAACAGCTCTGGTTTCGTTTTTCGGCGCTCGTTTATTACTTTTCTTCCGCTCGTCAGGAATTAAACGGTACTCTCCAATTTTTCTTTGCCCTTTAGCTAGCTTTTTTTGGGTCCGCCTCAATATTATCCACTATGGGCTTCAGTTGCGTAAATTTAATCTCAAGTCGGGTCTACTTTTGGTAGATGCGCTTGGCTTTCTTTCGCATTTGCATGTAATCGATCGCAGCGTCCTCGCCGATATTCTCAAGTTCATCCTCAACCCAATCGGATGCGCGCGCTAACCTTCGCATGTTTGAGTATCTTGCTATCCCAATAATTATCCTGGGATTTACCAACATAATTCTTAATTAGGCTCGAAAATCCCATGATAATTATTCTATACAGAATGTGGCAAATCTTTTGTTAAAAAAATCAAAACTGGAAATAGAGTTGGATGTGCAAGCCTTCCCAATTCCCGGATTAAGCTTTTGTGCAGGGGGTTGGGTTCGAGCCCTCTGAGAGCGCGCCCTTCCTGGCCACAAATTAAGCTTAGATTAAGAAATAGAGAAAACGTAATTTAGAAAAATAGATACTGCCCAAAAAGGCAGCCGATATTTTCTGTTTGCAGTTTAGAGGTCAATTGGCTTGGAAGGTTGCATAGATTTTATGGTTGTCTTTGACGTCTTCGAACGTGTAGGTTGATTTTGCTCCAATTGATTTGTCGTCCACTTGGACGTCTGCAATGTGATATTTAGGGTTAGACGTTATAGTGAATGTCTTATCGTCGCCTAATTTGACGCGGATTTTGCCTTCTGGGTTGATTTTGCCGTTTGGATCTGCGGACGCTTCGATTTTAAATCTTCGTGCAAAAAGTAAGAACCAGAGAATCAACGCTACAACCACGACTACGATTATGAATGCTCCGATTGGCAGCCAAGCGGGCATAACATTGCTTGACGCTGTAATTACCGGGGCAGTTGGAGAAGGCGCGAGTGTTGGAGAGGCAGTTGGCTTGGGTGTTGGCGTAGGTGTTGCAGTTGGTCTTGCGGTTGGAGCAGCGGTTGGCACTAATGTTGAAGCTGCCGTTGGCGCAGAAGTAGGTGCTGCAGTTGGTGTGGGAGTTGGAGTAGGCGTTGGTGTGGGAGTTGGAGTAGGCGTTGGTGTGGGAGTTGGAGTAGGCGTTGGTGTTGAAGAATCGGCTATTATGAGCACCTCGTCTAACCCGCCGGCTGCGGCAAATACCTCGCTCTTGGCAGGATCATAGGCCAAGCCTTGAGGGCGGGAGTTGCCGCTCACTGGCAATGCATCGACTATCGTATTGGTACTATCTGACATGACTGAGATTTCGTTGCCATTTACATCGGAAACAAATACCAAGCCCATTCCAGAATCGTAAGCAACACACTCAGGATATGAGCCCACAGTCCACACGTCTGTGACCACGGTGTTTGTGGTATCATTTATAACCGCAAGATAGTTGGAGTAACAATCGGCTACGAGCATCTCGCCCATGGCAGAATCATAGGCTACGCCCCAACTAGAACCATGGTGTCCTGAAGCAGCGGAGTCTATTGATATAGTACCAACCACGGTGTTTGTGGCATCCGATATGACCGAGACCGTACCGGACCAATAGTTGGCCACTTACATTTCTCCCTTTAGAGGATCGTAAGCGACTCCAAAGGGCATGACCCCTGCAGTTATGTTTGCAACCACGGTGTTAGTGCTATCAGAAATTACCCATACTGTGTTCATCATGCTATCTGTTACGAATATTTCGCCTCTGACAGGATCATAAGCTGCGAAATTAGGCTCGATGCACCTGCAATTGGTACAGGCCCCAAGGTAATGTTTGCAACAACAGCGTTTGTAGCGTCAGATATGACTGAGATTGTGCCGTTCCCTGTGCCGGAACCAGCATCGGGTACAAATATTTCTCCTTTGGCCGAGTCATAACAGGGAAAAGCAGGCTTGGTCCCCACGGTTATGTTTGCAATCACAGTGTTTGTTGTGTCAGATATTACAGATACGACGTTGAAATATTCGTTGGTTACGAATATCTCGTTTTTGGCAGGGTCATAAACCACGCCTTGGGGCCAACTTCCACTTGCACACTGTATAGTGCCGGATATTCCGATGTTTGCGGAGACTGCACAGATTACGGACGATAAAAAAATAACAACGAATAATAAACAAAGCAATTTCTTACCATTGGCTTTCATGTTTTTGTCTTCCCCTTTCTTCAGGTTAACACTTGGCAGATAGAATCTACCGTTAACCTGATTAGCTATTGCCAGTTTATAATTTTTTCGAATTAATTGTCATAGGCGATCACAATGGAACAATTGAGATGCAGATTTCTAAGTCAGACATGCAGAAAATCCATGATAATTATTAACCAAGACTTCGAAAAATCGAAGAAAATACGAAAACCGCTAAAATTTCTTAAGCGCCCAAGAAATAGATTTAATCAACCAAAAGTCGGGTTAGCGCGCGCTTTATGAGAGTAATTGTTGAGCAACTCTTTTTCCCAGTTCAATACAGGCGTCGAGTGTTTTTTGGTCCGGGCTATATTTAGAGCGTATTGGTAGTTCCATCACTTTCATTTCCAACTTTTTGAGTATTTCGATGACTGCCTGGGGAGCTTCTCCGCTCCATCCGTATGATCCGAAAGCGCTGCCGATTTTGCCCTTTAGATTTATCTGTTTTGCTGATGCCTCTTCTAAGAGGTTCTTGAAGTCAATAGGCATCTGAGCGTTATAGGTTGGTGTACCAAAGAGTATCGCATCGTAGTTTGTCAGCTCTTCAGCTTCGATGTGGTAGCTTAAATCAACAGCTACGTTTTGGATGCTTTTGGCCCCTTCTGCTACTGCTTTCGCCATCTTTTCGGTGTTGCCTGAACGACTGTAATAAATAACCAAAACTTTTAGCATAGAATCAACTCTTCAGTTTAATAGCTCATAAAATAAGAACTTTGCGTTATCATCCTACAGCGTACCTTATCTTGCATGAAAACGCTAGTCAGATCCATTCAGATCAGACTGCTGTGCCTTTGTTCAAAAAAGTGGCGTTACTTTTACATACAAAGAGAAATTTTTACAGTTTTCAGTGGCTTGCCAAAATCTTTTGCGCTAACAACAGCCGCCATGTCGCCAACTCTGCCAAATTCGCCAAACCCTCCGCATTAAGGAAAGCTGGTGCAGTATCATCGAAGAGGATACTGGCTGAAGGAGGAAAATCCTCGTCAACCCATAAAATATAGGTTAAAGGAATTTGGTTAAACGCAGCAAGCTCAACCGATGCCTGCCCAAACTCTAAGCGTTTGCCGCCAATTAATTCTGCTGCTGCAACCAGCTTCTCAGGGTTTCTGCTAAAACCGTGTGCGATGGGGTCAACGGCTCTTTTGACAAAAGCGTTCTCATAGGCAACCCCGCCGGGAAAATCCTTGAACTTCACGAGTTTGGCGCTTTTGGGCTTTTTGGTTGCTTGAGAGTATTCGGCGAGTAACTCGGTTATTTGGTGATGCATCGTTGGATTACTCAACTCAATTGTTGCAGCGTTATTCTGAAGATCATCATGGAATTCGTTTGTTTCCAAATCCAGCGAGAAGCCAAGGAAACTAAATTTGTTGCTTTTTCCAGCTTCAATTAAGTTTCTCAGCCGCAACCGTTGGTCAGTTGTAAGTTTTAGGATAACCAAGATTCAATGCGCCTGCACACCGTAATATTGTGCTTGAAGTCTTATATCTAATATGGCGCTAAACAGTTATTATACCGTACAAACAAACTGTATGCTGGTAAAGTGATTAGATGCATTTCACGGAAGTAGCCGGAACCAAAAACAACCACAAAGTCAGCCTTTACGCCCTAAGCACGTGTGTCTGGTGCAAACTAATCAAGCAATTCCTAAGCAACAATGGTGTGGCTTACAGGTTCGTCGATGTCGATCTACTAAACGAAGCGGACAAAAGCGTTGTGAATAAGGACATTTTATTCAAAGGTGGCACCATAACCTACCCAACAACGATTATAGATGACGAGAAACTGATACAGGGTTACAGAGTCGAATACATGAAAATACTATTGGATACCTAAAGAGATTCTTGAGCGCGGCTAAAAATTAACTCCAAACTCAATCTAACTTGAAATACTCTCCCGCTAATATAATCACATACATTAATCTCAATAGATTCAATTGCCAGTTGTGCAGAGGTTCTTCTGGAAGAACAGTTCCTTAGGCTTATTATTAGCTATCTTTGAAAAAAGGATAACAAAACCACATAATTATCCGCTATTTTATCGCCAAAATTTTAAATTACTACTCTACTTGAAAGTCCCCTAGACGATTATGCTTTGATGTTTTCCACATAATTATCCCTCCATTTACCAACATAATTCTTAATTAAGCATAAAAAACCCAGATAATTATTCTCCTATATTTTAATCCAAACAACCAAAAGCTTATTAGAATTCATAAACCACTGAGGAGCATGAAACCCCTCAAGAAAATGGGCGTTATCTCAATTCTTTTCACTATACTTCTTACTTTATCACTATCCCAAGCAGTCCAAGCTGCTGGAGTAACCACCACAATAACAGTGGGCTCCGTTCCATATGGCGTAGCTTACGACCCTCACACAAATGAAATCTATGTTGCCAATCACGGCTCCAACACAGTCACAGTCATATCAGACCAAACTAATAACGTAGTTACAACAGTGACCGTTAAGAGCCACCCCTCAGGAGTAGCATATGATTCTGGCACGAATGAAATCTTCGTTGCAAACTATGACGACAACTCAGTTTCAGTCATTTCAGAGAGCAATAATGAAGTGGTTCACACCATAACCGTAGGAAGCAACCCTTGGGGTGTAACTTATGATTCAGCATTGGGCAAGATATTTGTTACCAATCATTACGGCAACACAGTTTCTATCATTTCAGACAGCACACATGAGGTTGTTGCAACCGTCAACGTAGGAACCTACCCCGCTGGAATAGCATATGATTCCGGTAAAAGCGAAGTCTTCGTTGCCAACAATGACGACAACACAGTTTCAGTCATATCAGACAGCACTAATAAGGTTGTTAAACTCATATCCAGTGGTTCTACTCCGTCGGGTGTCGCTTATGATTCAGCACTGAGCGAGATATTCGTAGCCAATCAGGCTAGAAACACAGTTTCGGTAATATCCGATGTCACAAATGAAAAAATTGAAACCATTGCCGTTGGAGCCGACCCTACAGGAATAGCATACGATTCAGGTATGGGCCAGATATTCGTAACAAATCAGAATGATCACTCAGTTTCAGTTATATCAGACAGCACTAATGCAGTGGTTGAAAACATAACTGTAGGATACAGTCCATTGTTCTTATGCTATGATTCTGGTAAAAGCATTGTCTTCGTTGCCAATGCTGGCGGTGGCTCAGTATCCCTCGTATCTGATTCCGCAAATACATCAGTACCGCCAAGCCCAACTGTTCCAGAGTTTAGTTTTGCAGGACTTATTTCCTTGTTCGCGTTAATGGTGGCACTGACAATCGGTACTGTTGCGGTCATAGAGAGAAAATCGAAAAAACACGCTTAGCGCGCTTGCTCTATTGAATTCTCTCCTTAAAGCCAAAAATGCAAAGAAAAGAGGGGTGTGCGGGAGATGGCTCAATCATCACCATGAGCGAACGAATAAAAGCTTACACCATACCTATTTTGTTTATCAATATATTTGAGATTTGGGAATCTTTTTTTCTACAGGTACATGTTGCGTGTAGTAAACAGGATTGTGCCGATGACTAAAATCGCCGTCGACACCGCCAGCAATGCTATGCCTACTTTCCTGTTTTTACCCCAAATTAACGCTGAAACCCAGTACAGGGGCAGAATGGGCAAGGCGTACCTGTGCAGGTTTTGGGGGTCAGAGTAGAACAGTAGCATCAACAGGATGTAGATTGAGAACGCCCAGTATTTCAGGTCTTTTCTTTGGGCAAATGAGCCCTTAACGAAGGCGCTGATGGGCGTTTTCTCGGTCAAAAGAAACCAGGCGAACGGAAAAAGAATCAGTCCAGCTTCAAACGAAAACAGCGCTGTGTAACCCACTTGGAAACTTGACACTTGGGTTAGGGTCAACCTGGATGCGCCCCAGATGTGGTTGTACACTACTTCGCGGACTGGAAACAACCCAGTCATGAAGTAGCCGTAGATGCTGAAGAGCAGGTAGGGTAATGCAATGGTTAATGCTTGAAGCGCTGCTGTGCGGTACTTGCGAGTTTGCAAACCATTGTAGACAAACGGTATCAAAACCAAAAAACCGTTGCTTCGCGTTAAAGCCGCAAAAAACCCGAGAACCGCTGATTTGCCCGACTGCCCCTTCTCCAAAAGATAGAAGGCACCCAAAGCAAACGTCATGAACAAACTCTCAGAATACACGGCGGAGTAGAACAGGGCGCCTGGCCAAAACGCAAAGAAAACAGTTGAAATCAACGCTAAATTGGTTTTGGAAAAGATGATTTTGGTTACGTGGTAGAAGAGGAATAGGCACGCGAAGAAAAGTACGTTGCTTACTATAAAGCCAGAGAGTAAAACTGCGTCTTGAGAGGACATTAATCCGAAAAATGGCGTTCCCAAAGCACGCATCAGGGAGGGATAGAGGGGGAAGAACGCCCAGTTTCCGCTCAACGGGTTTGTTCCAGCGGGGTAACCTGTAAGGGCAATCTGGGAGTACCATGTTCCATCCCATTGACTGAAAAAGTTAACTATGGGAATCGATGAAACGGATTTTGCGGTGTTAGAAAACAGGGGACCTGAGAAAGCCGCAGCTAAAATTAGAAGCCTGGATGCTAAACCGATGAGGAAGACTTTGCCAATGTCAGAAGAAAGCATCCGTCGCAGTTTACTGTTGGAATTAAGCAACACCGTGTCCTCGTCGAGTTATAATCCAGTAACTCGCATTGTATTCAATATAAGTTTTTAGCGCTAAACGGTTATGGTCAGCGCTGAACCCTTCGAATATGTACTCTTCCGCTGGGCATAGGGTTCATAATGGGAATAATAGTTGGATTCGCACTGTCAAAGTAATTGAGCCAGACATTTTACTCCCCAGAAAATTTTCCAGAAAGCCAGCATTTAGTGAATTGGCAATCAAAATTAGAAATTCATAAGCCTTTACTTCCATCCGCCGCATGTTAACATACTACTCTCCGAAAACACGTTCCGACTAGTTAGGGCATTGACTGAGGAAGAAGATAATTTGAGCAAGAGAAAACGCGAAAGATTATTCAGCAAAATCCTACTGGAATCCATTGACGAAGCATTCTTAACTCTGGGCGAAAACGCGAGAACAGCAATCTATCAATATCTTGAAGGCAAATTTGCGATTTCCAAACGGGATATCCCCGATAGAGTTGGCGATTTTTCGGATGCTCTTGAAAAAATTTTCGGTTTAGCCACCCCACACCTTATGATTCTAATCATGAAGTGCCTCAACGAAAAAGCTGGTTGCACGTATCGGTGGGTTGGCCCAAAATGGCTTGTTCCAGAATTGACTTTTACGAAGTACGTAAAGTTGCTGGAGCTTTGGTGTGAAGACACAGAGAAAATTGGTAATGTAGAGGTGACACTGGATGCTGGAGAAAGACAAGAGCAACAAACACATTGAGTCCTTAGCAGTTTTAATCGATCTTATTCCTGATCCAGTCCTAATCGCAGATAGTTCAGGGCAGATAATAGCTGCAAACAACATGATTGAAAAGGTTGCTGATTACAAAAAAGAAGAGTTAATCGGAAAGACCATCTCCAGCTTGGGCTTTGTCACCGAAGAATACAAACAGTTACTGGCGAAAAACGCGAAAGACAGACTCGCAGGCGCCAACATTCCACCTTACGAAATCAAAATAACAAACAAGAATGGTGAGGTCAAATGCCTAAAAGTAAACGGAAACCGCTTCGTAAGCAACGGAGAAGCTTTAAACTTCGCCACTTTCCACGATGTAATTGAAGAAAACAAGATTCAAGATGAACTTCGGCAGGACCTGCTTGCAAGTGAAGAAAAATTCCAAGGCATAACCAACGCGGTAAAAGAAGCCATAATTACAGTAGACCAGAACGCGGTGGTTACTTACTGGAATCCAGCGGCAGAAAACATCTTCGGCTACACGAATAAAGAGGCAGTGGGCAAAAGTGTGCATGAACTGGTTGTTCCAATTTCAATGTGTAGAGAGGGAATTGATCGGATAAAGACCAGCGTGAAAACGTTCGGTGAAACAGGAATGGGCTACTTCACCGTGGGAAACGTTGAGTTAATCGGACGGCGCAAAAATGGCTGTGAATTCCCCGCGGAATTATCCATCTCGCCAGTGAAGTTGTGTGGAAAACTAAGCGCAGTCGGCGTCGTAACAGACATAACTAGAAGAAAACAAAGCGAGCAGAGACTCAGAGATGCCGAGCAACGTTACCACGCCTTATTCAATCAAGTGCCTTTAGGCGTCTTAGTTGTTGACCCGGAAACAGCCGGGTTTGTTGAGTTTAACGACATTGCACATACGCAGTTGGGTTACTCAAGAGAAGTCCATCTGGAGCAACAGGGAGAATCCCTCAAAAAACTCCTCGCTGAATCTTTATGCCTTCTTGAGTTACCCGAAAAAATCGAAGTCCAAGACCAGCTCAGCGACGAGCCCACCGTAAACGTTGATGCTGACAAAATAAAGCGCATCTTCATTAACCTAATCAAGAACGCCGTCGACGCAATGCCGAATGGAGGCAAAATCACAGTCGCCAGCCAGCAAGTCAACGGCAGATTGGAGGTTTCTTTCTCGGATACTGGCAGGGGTATCAGTGACGAAGTTTTACCAAAGCTGTTCTCGCCCTTGTTCACTACGAAAGCGCAGGGTATGGGCTTTGGCTTAGCTATCTGCAAACGCATTATCGAAGCACATGGAGGAACAATAACGGTTAAGACAGTGAAAGAAAAAGGAACAACTTTCACGTTAACTTTCCCCGTTGAACCAAAAATTTCAAGTTGGAGGTGAAAACACATGGATAAACATCCCAGAATCCTCGTAGTTGACGATGATGAAGCGATTAGAACCACGATGAAAGCTATTCTTGAAGACGAAGGATACCTTGTCGATTTAGCAGGCACAGGAAAAGAAGCAATTCAGAAAACTCAGGAGAAAAACTACAACGTTGCGTTACTCGACATTAGACTGCCCGACATGGAAGGCGTAGAACTGCTCAAATTGATGGTTGATGGTGTGCCACGGACACGCAAAATAATGGTGACAGGCTACCCATCGATGCAGAACGCTATTGGCGCATTAAACAAGAACGCCGATGCATACTTGCTTAAGCCCGTTGACGTTGAAAAACTGTTGAACACTGTGAAGATGCAGCTGCAAGACCAGGAGAACGAACGAAGGTTTAGCGAGCAGAAAGTCGCTGAATTCATCGAGACTCGAGTTAAAGAACTCTCAACTGAACACGTTTAACACGCCTCAGCCCAATTTTCTACTTTTTTACACCATTTTTAAGGTCTTTAAACATTAGAGGACACTTTGCACAATTAACCGCCCACAATGTTTCCATAAAATTGAACAACAAATCCGCAGCCCCCGTCACTTTGATTTTTAAACGGAAACTGAAAGTTTAGGCAACAAATTAATATGCGCGCCTGTGCATGAACATGGAAAGAGGCGAGAAAGAAGTGAGTTTTGGAAACATGAAGGTTTTCACGGGGGTTCAGCAAGCGCTTTTTTTAGTGTTGATGCTCGTTACTCTCTTAGCTGTCTTCTCAACTAACTGGAACTTAACCTACAAGATAGGTATCGCTTTGATTGCGTTCGCGATAATTTTCTTGTCGACTCTGGCGGCTGCGCTTTTACAGCAGCAGAAAGAAGTCAAGCAAGCCCAAGCCTAATTGCTGGTTTTTTCACTTTCACTTTACCCTCCACTACCGTACATTGTCGTTTTGTTGATACTTTAAAAAGGCTCAGCAAACCCTAATGGTTTTCAGGGAAAAAGGATGTTTCAGAACTTAATAGTTAAGCCCACGACGAGTCAGCCGCTGCTTTCTTTGAACATGCCCGGCGTCGATGAGCTTTTTCCAGGGTTTGCACCAGGAGACTTCGCAGTCCTCTACGGGTCACCATCAGTCATATCGTTAACTTCTCTACTGTGCGTGAGAGCGCAGTTGCCCGTCCAACTCGGCGGCTTAGGAAGCAACGTGGTTTTCATAGATGGAGGAAACACGTTTCGGCTATACAACATCGCGCGCTTAGCCCAGCTGCACCAGTTAGACCCAACCGAGACGCTAAGACACATCTTCATTTCAAGAGCATTCACAGCATACCAGTTAACTTCGCTCATAATGGAAAAACTCGAGGAAACCGTCAAAACCTACAACGCAAAACTCGTTATAATCTCCGACATCGCTGGATTCTTCTTAGACAACGATGTTACGCAGGAAGAAGCACAGCGAATCTACAATCAAATCATCGTTTACCTTTCAAACTTTGCGCGCAAACACCAAATCGTGCTCATCGCGACTTACCTTCCCTACGAAAACAACAGAAGAAATGGTTTACTAAAGGAAACGACGTTTGCAAAAGCATCCACTGTGGTGTCCTTCGTTAAAACGAAGTACCTGCGGGAAGTATCTTTGGAGAAGCACCCGTCTTTCGTTTTAGGTGCGGCTGAGTTGCCATCTGAAAATTTGACCTTAACCGATTTTATGGGTGATGGCGGCGAACGGAAAAGCTTGATTCTATCTCATATCGCCTGATTGATAACGCGCTTGAAAATGGGTGTGGGAACGGGCGCTGCCACGGACCTATTTGGATCCTATTAGTGGTTCTATGTTGAAACGATAGAGGGGTAGGTCTGTTTTAGACCTTTACGTCGCAGACGTTGTCAATTTTTTTTAGAACCTCGAGCGCTTTGTGGTCGACTTTTTTGTGCAGGACGTACACTGAGATGGCGTAGCCGCTGTTTCCGATTTGCCTTGAATAGTTCGCTCTGATGTTGATGTCGTTGTCCGCTAGAACCTTGTCGATGTTGGCGAACACGCCTGGAACGTCGCGGTGATGGATGAAGAGTGTGTGGACTGCTTTTTCTTCCACTTCGATGCTTTCGCCCGCGTTCACGGCGTTGGTGAAGTCCCCGCCCAACAGGTAGCCTGAAACAACTCGGGCAATCTCCGTTGAAGTTTCCCGCTGCGCCTCAACGGTGGATGCGCCAAGGTGACTGCTCATAACGATGTTGCTGAGTTCGCGGAGTTTGTCAGTGAATGAGTCGCCTTCGTTTTTGGGTTCTTCCTTGTAGACGTCTATTGCGGCACCGGCGATTCTGCCTTCCTTGAGCGCTTTATAGAGCGCCTGCGAATCAATATTGCTGCCGCGGGAAGTGTTGATTACGTAAGCGGTGGGTTTCATGAGCGCGAATTCTTTTTCGCCGATGACTGCGTCTTTGCCGCCTGTGTGGACGCTGATGTAGTCGGCTTTGGCGAGAACTTCCTCTTTACTCATGAATTTTATGCCTGATTCAGGGCAGGGTTTAATGTCGTAGCCGATGACTTCCATCTCGAAACCGCGTCTGGCAATCTGAGCAACTTTCTGACCGATTCGTCCGCAGCCCAAAAGCCCCAAGGTCTTGTAGGCAAGCTCTGTGCCTTCCAGCTTCTTTTTTATCCAAACCCCATTTTTAAGAGAGTTATGCGCTTGAGCGGTGTTTCTTGAGATACAAAGCATTAAGTCGATGGCGAGTTCCGCGACAGCGTTGGTGCTGCCGTAGGGCGCAATCTTCACAACGATTCCTAATTCTGAAGCCGCAGCCGCATCGATGTTGTCAAACCCGACGCCTGCGCGCCCGACGATTTTGAGTTTGCCCTTGGCGCCAGCCTCTAAAACCTCGCGTGTGACTTTTGTGGCGCTACGCACGACCAAGGCATCAAACTGCCCAATTTCAGCGATGAGGGCGGCTAAATCTCTTTTTTTAGTATCGGTTTCTATGCCTGCTTCTTGGAAGAGTTTTAAGCCTTCCTTCTCTAAACCATCGTTCAACAGTACCTTCATGCTAAGCGTCTCCAGATAAGATTAATTAAAAAGTTGATAGCGGTTGTGGATAATAAAGTTCTCTCAAAGAACACTGCGTTGCCTATGCCTTAACTTTGGCTTTGGATGCTTTTTTTGGTTTAGCGACTCTTGTCGACATTATGTCATAGTTTGATTTTACGTGGCAGTATGGGCATTTTAGGTTTCGTCTGCCTCTATACATTAGGGAGGTTATGGTGGCGCCTGGAACCCAGTGGAAATTGAAGCTTTTTCTACAGTTGGGACAGGTCAGCCGTGAAGTGTAGTGGGGACCGTACCTTGGAAGCAACACGAAAAGTATTACGAAACCTATGGCGACGATGAAAAAGAGAAGTGACAGGGGATCGAACAGGGACATGAGTTTTCATTCTTAAAAGCGAAATGTAACTTTATTAATCTTTACCACGCAAAAAAGGAAAAGAAAGGGTTTTAAGCTTTTTTGATGTAGCGCAGTGCTTCTTCGACGTTTTGGAAACCGTATTTGACGCCGCCGAACTCTTTCTTGAGCGCTAAAACATCCACCTTAACCTGTGCTGGTGTACGTTTAGCCTTGATTACGTCGAGCATCAGGTCGCAGAGGTGTTTGATGTCGCCTTCGCCGAAACCGCGTCTGGTTATGTCTTGGAAACCAATCCGCAGCCCTGAAGGGTCACCCTTGCTGCTTTGGTCGTCGTAGGGCAAAAGGTTCTTGTTTAAGATTATGTTGGCGTCTTCGAGGTCCTGAGCGATTTTGTTGCCTCCGCCGTAAGTGCGGATGTCCACGGCGATTTGGTGGCTCTTGGTGAAGCCTTTGTTTTCAGCGAGGACTTTTACGCCGTTTTCACAAAGGTACTGCCCTGCGGTTTGGGCGTTCTTGACGATTTGTCGTGCTAATTGTTGTCCGTAAACCTTCATTTCCAACGCCGCTATGCTGAGTGCCGGCAGCCTGCCAAGGTGGGTGCTTGATGCGGTGAGCGGGAAAATCGCGTACTGGATTTTCTTCACTGCTTTCTCCATCGCGGGACTGTTCGGGCTACCCATGATAACGCCTCCCTGTGGACCTGGGAAGGTTTTGTGGGTTGAAGAAGTGATGAAGTCTGCGCCTTCGCGAAGCGGGTCCTGGAATTGTCCGCCTGCAATTAAGCCCAGTACGTGTGAGGCGTCGTAGGCGATGTATGCGCCGACTTCTTCGCAGACCGCCCGCAGCTCCTTGATTGGGTGCGGGAACAAAAAGAGGCTGCCGCCGAAGGTGACGATGCCTGGTTTAGCGGCGCGTATGACCCATGCGGATTTTTCTGGGTCGATGTTGAATTCGTCGATGTTGTAAACGTGATTAATGTTATCCAAGCCCAAAATGTTGCCTGCTAAACCCGTGTAGTCGTGGCTGATGTGGGCACCGCAGCTCAGGGGTGTAACAACCATTTTGTTGTTTTTGGAAGCCAGCGACAAACCTTTGAAAGTTGCAAGGTTCGCATGTGTGCCTGAGACCAAGCGGACATCTGCCCAAGTGCTCTTGAAAAGGTTCTTCATGATGTCAGTCGCGTAATCCTCGATTTGCGACATGTACTTCTGCCCTTGATAGTATCGGCGTTTAACGTGGCCTTCAGCGTCGTTTTCGCCTTCAGCGTAGCGGCAGTCGAGGTCGTGGGAGAGGTCCATCATTTGGTTGACGGCTGGGGATTTTAGTCCTTCGCTGGCAATCATGTTTATGCATTCTTTGTCGCGGTATTGTTCGTGCTGTTTGGATGCTTCCACTATGTCTTGGACTAATTCGGGCAGGTCTTTCATTTTTTTCCCTCGCTGAATCATCAACGGAATTGGTCTTTGCACTATTTAGCCGTTACTGGGGGCGGGTGGATGTTCATGGATTTGGGTTGTAATGTTTGACGGATGGTATTTTTTAGGTGTGCCTAAACATTTATTAGGCGTGCCTAAATCCTGATTTAGGTGCACCTAAATTAGAGGCGAGAAACATGGAGCAAAAATCAACCCAAGACTACCTCAAAGCCATCTACGGCTTAGCCAGAAACGGCGACTTAGTAAACACCAGCGAAATTAGCCAAAAACTAGACGTCGCCCCAGCCAGCGTAACAGAAATGCTAAAAAAACTCGCCCAAGACGACTACATAAAATATTCACCCTACCACGGCAGCACCCTCACCAAAAAAGGACTCCGTGAAGCCCAACATGTTGCAAGAAAACACCGCCTCCTCGAAAAATTCCTCTCAGACGTCTTGCACATTGGAAAAGATAAAGTTCACACTCAAGCCTGCCAGATGGAACATGCCCTATCGGATGAAGCGGAAGAATCCCTGTGCCGCCTGCTAAAACACCCTGACACTTGCTCGGACGATGGCAAAACTATTCCAGCCTGCGACTTGCCCTTCTCCAGCTGCGAAGAATGCATAAAACTGCACGATAAAGGCTTAGAAGAAGTCGGCAAACGCAACAAGGACTTAACGCCTATCCGCGAATTGAAAGGGGGGAAATACGGAAAAATCAGCTTCATCCGCGGCGAACACAAAGTTCTCCAGCGGCTCCTGGACATGGGACTTACGCCTGGAACGAGGATTAAAGTGGTTAAGGTTGCGCCGATGAATGGACCCGTCGAGGTTTCGGTGCGGGGTTCCAAGTTGGCGTTGGGGCAGGACATCGCCTGCAACGTGTTCGTCGAGGTTGAGTCAATAGATTCAGAGGGTTAAACAACATGTCGTGCCACCCCTCAGCAAACCCAAATGGTAGTGCCGCCGACGTCAAAGACGGCAAACACTTGACCTTTGCCCTCGCTGGAAACGCCAACGTCGGCAAAAGCGTCATCTTCAACCAGCTCACGGGGTCAAACCAGATAATTGGCAACTGGCCTGGCAAAACTGTGGACCGCGCCGAGGGAACTTTGAGTTTTGAGGGGCATGAAATAACCGTTATCGATTTGCCCGGTATCTATTCTTTCTCTACGTTTTCGATGGAGGAGCTGGTTTCACGGGATTACGTGGCGTTGGAGAAGCCTGATGCCGTTATTAACGTGGTTGATGCGTCGGTTTTGGAGCGTAACTTGTTTTTTACGTTGCAACTGTTTGAGATGCAGGCGCCCTTGGTTTTGTGCTTAAACCAGGTAGATGTTGCCAAAAGCAAGGGCATAATCATCAACAAAGAAAAACTTGAACAAACCCTTGGTGTGCCTGTGGTTTTCGCGGTGGCTACGCGGGGCGACGGCATCTACGAGCTCGTGGGCGAAGCCTTCAATGTTGCCATACAAAAAACCAAACCTAAGCATCTCAAGTACAGAAAAGACCTTGAAGAGAAAATCGAGAAGTTAAAGCAGATAATCGAAAAAGAAAACCTCCAGCTGCAGTATCCACCCCGCTGGATCGCTATTAAACTGCTTGAAGGCGACAGCGAAATCGCCAAAATGGTCGCTGAAAAATCCAAGGTGACTGCTGATTCCGCTAAGGTTATTGCGCAGGAACTGGAAAGTCGGTGCCAAGAAAAATGCTTCTCAATTATAGCTTCTGAGCGTTACGCGCTTGCAAGCTCCATCGCTGCTTCGGCGCTTCAGCAGAGTGAGGTGAAGAGTACTTTTAGCGATAAACTCGAGTGGGTAACTACCCACAGGGTGCTGGGTTACTTTACTTCGGCAGGCGTCATCGCGGGGTTGCTTCTGTGGACGTTTTTCATTGGGAACGGCTTATCCAACCTGATTTCCAGCGGCTTGAGCTTCATCAAACCAATAGATCCTTCACTGTCAACCTCTCAACCCATCTTAGCCATAATTTTAAACGGTGTTTGGGGCGGCTTCAACGCAGGCTTAACCCTCATCATACCCTTCGTGATACCGTTTTACCTGCTGCTTGCGGTAGTTGAAAGCTCAGGCATCCTCACACGAGTCGCGTTTATGATGGATAGCGCCATGCATAAGATGGGCTTACACGGCAAAGCGTTGATTCCGATTATTCTGGGTTACGGCTGCAGTGTTCCCGCGATTCACGCATGCAAAATCATGGAGACACGCCGCGAACGGCTCCTGGCAGCGTTCGCCATCACCTTCGCACCCTGTTCAGCCAGAACCATCGTGCTCTTTGGCATGGTGGGTTTGTTTGTGGGTATCCAGTGGGCGCTGCTGCTCTACGTGGTTGACATCGCCATAATCTTTGCGTTGGGCAGAATCGCCATGAAAGCGATGCCGGGCAAATCAACGGGTTTGATTATGGAGATGAGCAGCTTCAAAATGCCCTCGATGAAAGTCGTGCTCAAGCAAACCTGGACCCGAACCAAATCAATAATCTACGTGGTTTTCCCCGTCTACATCGTTGGCAGCGCAGTCATTCAAGCACTATACTACTACAACGTACTCACGCCAGTCAGCAATGCACTCTCGCCCCTAACAGTTGGATGGCTCGGCTTGCCAGTTGCCGCAGGAATCCTCCTCATCCTTGGCATAGTACGCAAAGAATTCGTACTCTTAGCCGCCGTCGCAATCTTCGGCACAACCAACCTCGCACTGTACTTCTCATCCGTACAACTAGTCGTCATAGCATTAGTAGCCATGCTCTACATCCCCTGCATATCCACCATTGCCATTCTAGGAAAAGAATTCGGGTGGAAAGCCACCGCAGCCATATCGCTCTCCAACATAGCCGCAGCCATGTTGATAGGAGGCTTAGCATTCAGGCTGCTGACGCTTTTCCATTAAACCCTCTTCTTTTTCTCTTTCGTCTGCCGCGACGAACCCGTATCCAACTCCGCACAGCTAAGAGAAATGCAGAAAGAACCGCGAATATCAAAACTAGGATTTGACGACTCAAGAATCCCATTCTAACCTAGCCACCAAAATCTGCACATAAAAAACAAATAAAACTTCACTTAACAGGTTTTCTTTGGTTTTTCTCTTTTTCTATTTCCTGCTTAATTTTATATACAGTTATAGTCGCAAATATTCATACTGCTCTTGAAAACGTCTGTATCCTCTTCCTTTTCTGGTTTGCGAAAAATAAACAAATGCTCATAGGAAAGCAGCAGAAAGTCAGTATAGCGACCTTTTTGGATTGTTTGTCAATGTCTACCCATTGTTCCTCGGCAACTTTAGAGAGACCTGCCCTTCTTTCTCTGGTTCCTTTAGTCTTCCATTGATACTTCATTATATCCTCTCTTAGAATGAAACCAGCTTCAAGAAAGCCCTGCATTACCCTGAAATCTAAAGGTAAATTTGCTTTCTTCCAGAATTAAGAAAAGTTCAGAAGTTACCCACATTATTTTCCCTCATCAGCACATTTGGAAAGGAAAGATTTAGATCTGAAACATATCATTAGCTGCTATCCAAGGGCTAACCAATTGTTGTCAAGTGTAAAAAGAAAAAAATTCGGTGTCAATAATGAATCTGTCCTTTGAAACAAAGCTCGCTGATAAATATGTAGGGCAATCTCAAAAAATTCGTGTCTTAACTGAACATTGGGTTGATAATCAGGTTTATTGTCCAAACTGCGGGCACTTAGAGATTAATAAGTATGAAAACAATAGACCCGTTGCCGATTTTTTCTGCTCGAATTGTAGAGAGGATTATGAACTAAAAAGCAAAAAAGAAGCCCTTGGCACAAAAATTGTCGATGGTGCTTATCGGACGATGATTGAACGTTTGCAAGATGACCATAACCCGAACCTTTTCTTGCTCAATTACGATTTAAAAAACTTTGAGGTCCTAAACTTTTTAGTTATTCCAAAACACTTTTTTGTCCCAGAGATAATTGAAAAGCGAAAGCCGTTATCTCAAACTGCAATCCGCGCGGGTTGGGTAGGTTGCAACATTATATTACAAAACATTCCAGAAACTGGGAAGATATTTTTCGTTAAGAACAAAACCGTTAAACAAAAAGAAAAAGTGCTTGCGGAATGGCAAAAGACTCTTTTCTTGCGTGGAGAAAAAGACCTTAGTGCGAAAGGTTGGCTTATAGACATTATGACATGTGTCGAAAAATTAGGGCGTAAAGAGTTTTCGCTTGAGGAATTCTATGGATTTGAAAATGTGCTAAGCACGAAACATCCTGATAACCATCATATAAAAGCTAAAATTCGTCAGCAACTACAATTCTTGCGAGATAAGGGGTATCTTGAATTCATGGAGCGAGGACATTATCGGCTTGCGTAAAACCAATTAACAATTGAAATAAATAATTCGGTTTTTCAAACATTAGAAAGAAAAAACATAATCTTTATACATCGCCATTGAAAATCTGGATCAGATGCTACGGTTTGCAAGGTGACTTGCTATGAATTATCGACGAGCATTTGTGCAGTTCTTGATGGAAAAATCTGCCCCTGTTGCTGGGATACATTAGTTGAAACAAAACAACCAGGAGTACCCAGTTTGGATGGTTTTCACGAATACGTGCAGAATATGTACTTCGAAAATCCAAATGGTTGCTTGCCAGCCAAATACCTTGGCGAAGATTTGATGAATGATATCTACACAAAATTCTATTATCCGCTAGCGTTCCTTAGATTTCTCTTCTTAAAAAACACACAAAACTTACGAAAGAGACACTTCTAATAACCATTGACCCAAGCTACGAGTCACCAACAAATTACAACATGACCTTGTATGAACAAAAAATAGTTTTATTACAGAATTTATGGAACGCATGGAGTTTTTGGTTTAAGGACGATATAGAGTTTGAAAACTGGGTGGACGACTGCTTGGAAGAAATGGAGGAAGGATTGAAAAAATGGAATGCGTGAGAATTGATGGTTTAAGACCTTGAAATTTTCGGGATTAATGAAAAACATACAATTGACATTGTACAAGTGAATCGGGCAATTAACTACAAAGGCAATAATCGAAAAGGGCACTCTGAATTAATCATAAGAGGTCACTAAATTTCCAATTTGGACTGCTTTCGTTCCTAAAGTTTTGTCATTGTAACCCTTACCTTTAACATTTTTCTTGGTAAATTTCTTTCTTTCTAGATTTCGTTTGGGTTTTTATGGGTGGGTTGTTTTGTGGTTGGTGTGTTGGGGGTGGGATGTGGTTTGGGGTTTGCGGATGGGCTATGCTAGTGCCCACCTGTATTGTGCTGTTCAATGATTCTTGTGGAAAAAAAAGCAGACGGTACATGCATTCACAACCACAACCCAGCCGCTTCAACATGAAACCATGTTGGATGTGTGAAAGAAATCGTGTATCCCACAACCTAACAGGCGCAGAGAAACGGGGCAAAGACAAAAATCAGCCGCCACCTCATGCGGGCTTGTGGCAATTCCAAAACTGCCACAACCACACAAAGAGAAAAAAGGTTTAGACCAGGTACATTAGTATGTAGACTAGTTCGCCTGAGAGAAACGCAAACCACCAAATTGGGAAGAGAACTTTGGCGAGTTTGCCATGCCACTTGTTCTGCGCTTTCCGTTTTACCTGCAAAAAGCCGAGTGTGAGAACCGCAATTTCCAAAACCATAACTATCACCGCGATTGCCCCGTGGATTCCAAAGTAAACCGTCAAAAGCGGCGTCATCGTTATCGTTACGGTCCGCAGAAGCATGTAGCCGATGGACAAGGACAAGTCCCAGATGATGGCTACTGCGCCAGTGACGGGGTGGATGCTTTTTTTGCCCCTCCCACTCAGGTAAGCGTGGACAAAGAGGAACGCAACAGGAATTAAGCCTAACGCAACTATGGTACTTTCGATGGGAGCGGTTGTCATGGTTTTTGCCTTGTTCCGATAGGGGGAGTTTGCGGTTGCTAATTAAGTTGGCGACGGCTTTCCATCTGTTTTAGTTGGCGTTTGAGTTATTTTTGCTATAGCAACGGTGCCCATGAAGATGCTGCTGTTTAGGAATGTCAATTCTTTTCCCGAATCCAAAAGCACCGTCGTATACAACGCAGTTAACTCTCTAATGATGCCCTGCTCGGGAATGTAATTTGTAACTACTCGGTCTCCCACCTTGTAGTGCAACCGGTTTTCCTGAGTGACACCGAGCATGTGGATAGAAGTTAGGATTACTGCACCCGAAGCGATTGCGCTGTTTGGGATGCTGATTTGCCCCACATCAGTTGTTATACGAGTCACAAGCGTTGACATGTCAGTGACTTTTCCAGGAATATTGTTAACCATAACGTCATCACCTACCTTGAACTGATAAGTTGTAAAAACAAGCGCACCCGATAGGATACCACCCACAAACGTGGAAATTATTAAACCTGCAGTAATCGAAATTATGCCTGCGCTGGTCAAAAGGGTTTGCGGCGAAACACCAAGAATTCCAAGGATTCCAAAACTCATAGCTATGACAGCAATCGCCAAAAAACCAAACTGCAAAATTGTAGATGCTTGAACACCGATATGCGGCGTCAACAAAGGCTTAATTCTTCGCAACAAAAGAATCGCGGTTACCCCAAAGAAAAGTATGAAACCTATTCTCGCTGACTGCCTAAGAAACATCGGCAACTCTATCGGCGCAGCCACGAACAAATCAAAAAGGTAGATTGTACTTATGGCTAAAATAACGATGATGGCTAAGAAACCGATGAGCCGCTCTAATGAATGAATAATTTTAGGCAACCTGACCCGTTCCTTAGCCAAGTATGGGTACGCGTGTTTCTATAGTTTTCCCAACAGGAATTTTAGATATAATTATATTGATTGCCAAGTTAACTTTAGTTATGTCAGCTCCGAATTGTCCCTGCCCAAAAAAAGACTGTGCTCACCATAGCAAATGCGAAGAATGCGTGCCGCATCACAAAGAAAAAAATGAACTGCCATACTGCGCAAGGTAAACCCCTATGGCTAAAACCTCCGAGCTAGAAGCTCAGAAAAAAAGGCAGAACATACAAATCCATTTTTGGAACCTCGTTGGCGCTGTCGAACACATAAACCTGCCCAAGTTGGAGGATGCCGTTAAAAAAGAATTCAACACCGAAGATGACCGATTCATTCAAACGCAAATCAAGCATATGCAAACGGAGGCGCGAATAAGAGTGCAGAGCAAAGAAAAAGTATGGATTAAGCAGTCAAGCCCTTGATTTTTTGTCGCGATAAATTTAAATGCAAAGACAACCGATGCATGTTCCCTAGGAGATATGGACTCGATGGTTGCGGCATTAAGTATTGCTTTAGCATTAATCAGCATAGGCTGTATTTTGGGGCCTGTTGGAGCAGTAGTTATCATTTACCATGACGATTTAACTCAGTTAGTTATCACTCCCGAAATCAGGGACATCATGAACGGCAACAGCTCGATTCTTCCCGATATGGGACAGTCTAACGATGGGAATTCAAACAACAACGGCAACTCAGAACTGGGCGGATTGATGGCTCCGGTTTTTGTGAGCGCACAATTTGACGACACAACAAACACCTTCACGGGTGTCTTTAACATAACTAACAGCTTAAGTGAGGATTTGACGTTGAATAGTTTCAGCACTGACGTGTCAATCACTCAAACTGACATTCCAGCAGGCAACGTTATGCTTAGCAGTCCAGTCACGGTTCATGCAGGCGAAACCACGCAGTTAACTGTCACAGGGCAATGGTCGCAAACTGCTCTGGACTACATTACAAACAACTACGGTGGCGCCTCATCGGTAGACCTCAGTTTAACCAACATATCGATAAACGTAAACGGCATAGTAATACAGACCGCGGGATCCGTCCAGATTAGTGTCCCAACGAATGTGGTGAGCTGATGCAGAGCAAAATCAACATAATCGCTTTAGTTGCTGGAGTATCGACCCTTCTTTTAATAGTCATCTCACTTTTCGTTCCTTGGTGGCAGTTTTCAGTGGGAAACCCCGCTATCGCCAAAGTTAACGTTTCACCCGTTAACTTGAACCTGAACATATTGGGCAACACGCTAAGTGACCCAATCGTTTATGCATTGAACATAGGTAGCGCATTAACATTGGCCGCCGGCGGCATAATCATGCTCATCTACTCAGTGAAACCCGACAAATCCTACTCAAAAAAGCTCCTCGGCTTCGCATACAAAAAACCCCTCTACGCCGTAATACTATTCGTCATAGGGTTATTTTCGTTGACTTTCTTGGCTGACAGGTTTTCAGGGATCAGTGTTCCACTGATGGGTTCGAGCGCTATGTCGCTTCCGCAGGGTATGATGCCTGAAGGCGCAAACATCAGCGTAGGCGTTACAGCAGGTTTTGTCTGGCCGTTCTACTTTGCCATCGTTGTCGCTGGACTTTGCGTAGCCGCGAGGGTTTACCACAGAAAAATATCTGTGAGCACACCGCTTCCACCGCCACCTCCCGCGCCTCAATAAGAAAACCTGTGAAAACCGCCTGAGAACCGATAGAACTTAGGCGGTGCCAATTTTTCCAAATTCAAACCAAGCAAGCCGCGACTATGATGCAAGTGAGTCTAAATTGTGGATTAAACAGCCACGAACATAAAATATAAGAGCCGATGCATTTAGCGCTAACATAAACTTATAAATAAAACAAACTGTAGTGTATTATAGAGGATTTTACAGCTTGTCTATACCCAGCAAGCCATCCATACTCATAATCGACGATGACGCAGCAATCCTGCATGTTTTCAGCAGAATCTTCCAGAGGAAAGGCTACTTTGTCTCGGTGGCGCAGCGGGGAAAGGAAGCCATAGAAAAACTCAGCGTTAACAGTTACGATGTTGCGTTGATTGATTTGCAGCTGCCCGACATGGAGGGCACCCAGCTTTTTCCAGTGATACGGAAAGCTTCGCCAAGAACTCTCAAGATTATGTTAACGGGCAAAATGCCGTTTGGCGAAAACGTCGAAGGCACCGATGTTTTGCTTAAGAAACCAATTCAGCCCGAACTACTGCTCAGCGTTATCGATAGCAGGTTGAAGAACAATAACATAGAAACCTAATTCGCAAAAAATTTTGATTTAAGATTTTTGTGGTTACTTTACTATTTCGGCCAACGCCAATTTTTCGCCCACTTGAGTAATCTTTACTGTCACGCGGTCCCTTGGCTTGGCTTTGGGAACCTGAATAACGTAACCCCGAATCGTGGACATGCCATCCCCGTTTGGACACAGGCCGTTGATGTTTACGTCTAATTCTTCACCTAACTCGACGGGGGGCACCTTCTCAACATGTTTAATCTTGAATTTTCCGCCCCGAACTCTTCTATGGACCATTTCGAAACCTTGCCTATTTTCAGGTGTAGATAGAGACATGAGGGCTTAAAGGCTTCCGCAGGCTTAGGGGGTTTTTGACGACACAAACCTGCATTAAAACACTCTAAACCTGAAAAACGGGCAAAACTCCTATATGTCAGGGGTAAGTTTGAATAGCACAGATCGATATGAACCCAGATAATTATAAGTCGATAAGGAACAAGCCAAAACGGAACAGCCCAATCAGCAGATCAAAAGCCCGAATGCTTGTAAAACCAACGTTGGCACCCGCTACACAGAAACTACGCGACAACTACGCAACAAGAACCGAATGGGCAACGAAGATTCTTCCCAAAGTAAAAGAGTAATCGCCAGATTTGGCTTTCTAAACTTTATTTCTAATCGTTAAGAAATTTTTTGTTTTTTAGAGTGTTCTAGGGTTTTTGAAATCGTTAAGAGTTAAATAGGAAATTGAACGTGGGATTAGTGAGGTTACTTGTTTGTCTTGGGAAATTTTAGATGAAAATACACTTGGTAAAATTAAGCAGCAGAAAAGTTTTGAGGACCAAACTGCCAAACAGCTTACTCCGCTGTATGAAGCTGCAAAGAACCCCATCATTAAACTGTTCATCCACAGCCTGATCTTGGATACTATGAGGCACTCAGATACGTACCAGATGATAATAGATTTAAATTCCAGCGCTCAAATGGGCAAAGAAAGCAAAGACATAGGCGAAGGGGAACTTGCAAGCCACATTAAGGAAGAAGCCAAAATGCTCAAGCAGACAAAAGAAATCAGTGAAGTCGTGAAAGACCCCAAGATTAAGCGGCTTCTTGAGGGCATTCTGGAAGACGAGAAAAAACACCACAGGGTCCTTAAAGACATCCTTGATATTGTTAAGAAAGAGTCGGATGAGTGGGACGCTTACCTCTACGACTTGATAACGGGTTTCCCATAAACCCTTTTTTCCCTTTGAGATAGCTATGTCTGGGTAAGATTCAAAAATAGGTCCGCAACAGCAACTTTTATAATCAATAATTCTCTTCAACAAAGGAAAGTGAATTTACATGACTGAAACAATCCAAAAAAGAGTACAAGCAGCTCTCGATGAAATAAGACCGCAAATCCAGATGGATGGCGGAGACGTTGAACTTGTATCAGTTGAGAAATCGACTGTGAAAGTTCGTTTGGTTGGACACTGCGCAGGCTGCCCCATGTCGGCGATGACTCTTAAAAACGGCGTTGAAGCCCTCATAAAGGAAAGAGTGCCCGAAATACAGAAAGTTGAAGCGGTAAAATAGGTAAAAGCCGCTCAGCTCAATTTTTATTTTATTATCCATAAAATTGGATTTATCAATTTTTTTAAAAAAGAATTCGAAGTATGGATTCTGCCTTCATAAAACATTAGACATAGAAGCATGTAACTCGTTAAATGGGTTCAGAGAGAAATGCATTTGATGGTTCGCCATCACCCTTGCATCTTCGCTAAAACTCTGAACCCTCTTCTTTATGAATTACTTTTTTAAGAAAAAGTCACTGAGTAGTCGGCGGACTATGTTCCGCAAACTGAACAAACTAATTTAGCGGTGGAGCCCGTTCCTACTTTGTGGTGCTCGGTCATTTTGCCGCATTTATTACAATCCCATCCGTTGTCAAAAAAATGTTGTTTAGGAATAAAAGTTACGTTCACTCATTTTCCCCGTATGACGTTAGAGGCGACCTCGGTATAAGACTTCGCTTTACAACTGTGCTTACAAGCCGAGGCTGTTGATGACGCTTCCAGAGTTTGCGTCGATGACAAGCACGATTTTATTGCCTTTGTGGTCGTACTTCGCAAACCATATGGGAACACGGAGCAGCTCTACGTCGCCGATGTCTGAGTCTGTGTGTATCGACTGAATCATATGGTACTGCGCGTGTGCCTTCTGCGATTGAAGCTGGTCAACCAAGGTTTTTGCTTGGGATTTAGCTACTTCTTCGCTGATGTCTCCGTTGAGAATCTTGACGTCCTTGGGCAGTTTGGTGATGTCGAATAGTTCTCTGGCGGCGAGGTTAAACTGGTATTCCCGCGGCTGATAGTCCGTGAGGGCTTTGAGCGCGATGACTGGGAAATTGTAGTTTTCGTCCAGCTGCTCAGTTTTTTTCATGCCGCCGCCCATACCCATCCCCATGCCCATTCCAAACGCCATAATCCGAATCCGCTTCAACCCCAATATGCCCGCAAACGGGTTAGCAACTGGAAATCCGCTTTCGAGAACGCGTCTGCCGCCAAAGCCGCCGCCCCTTCTTCCTCCTCCGAATCCGCCCATTCCGCCGAACACTACACCCATCAACGCAGCGGTTGTAGCAGCCTGCGCAATCTGAGCGGTTTCGTCAACGGTGATGATGCTTGTTCGTGCGGAGACGCTTACGATCCAGTAGGGCACGTATGTTAGGCTCATTTCTTCCTGTGTGGAGTCTTCGTGGAGGTGCCTGTGCAGTAGTCCCCTGTTCATCATGGGCGTGATTATGGAGTTCACCTGGTCGACGGTGGCAACTTTTAGGGCAAGCATCGTTTGCTTCTGAATGCCAATCCATCCTTGGTCGCCAAGTGTGACGCCGCTGCCGCAATACTCGCAGGTTATAACCATCTCGCCGAACTTGGGCGCGATGGGTGCACCGCAGCTGGGGCACTTGAGTGACGTTACGCCTGAAGGAGCAACAACTGGACCACTCGAAGCCGCAGATGGCTTAACCACGTTCAAACCCGTGCTTGTTCCACATTTAACGCAGAAAACCGCATCATCTGGCAACTGTGTTCCACATTTATGACAGTACATTCATAATGCACCTTGAAGGATAAGTTGGCAATGATTTGCAAGGATAAAAATATTTGCAGATTAGGTAGTTGGTGGAACTGGTCAGGTTTGAACCAGAGCCCACGGAGCACAAATGCAGACCACTATTCTTAGGGAAGAAATAAAGATGGAAATCTTCAAATAACTTTCACCCAACTTAGAGCTTGACATGAAAAATGCTTTTGGTTTACCGCTCTACGACATAAAAGAAATCGTGACCGATAAAAGCGTCAAAGCAACCGTAAGTTCAATGCTTTTACCCGTCTTAATTTATTTGGGAATACCATCTAACCAATCGAAACAAATAATCACAAACTGCTTGCAAGCCGCCTCGAATTACTCTAAACTTGAAGATTACGAAGAGCAGGCACACAGTATTTTGGAAAAAGAAAAAGTGGCTCAAAAAATCCCCGAAAAACTCTCAGCCAGAGCCAGCTTGATGTATTCGCAGATAGAGTCATACCTTTTGCCGGGTAACGTTTTAGATTACGGTTGCGGCGATGGGCGGGTTGGAGAACTGATTGCTAAAAATATGCTCCGAGAGGTTACTCTTGCAGACGTCTATGAACACAAGCACATTGAAGAGACAGGGTTAAAGTTTGAATTGTTCAATCAAGGCGCAAAAACTCCCTTCAGCACCGACGAATTCGACAATACTCTTGCGCTAACCGTTTACCATCACAGCAGCAACCCGTTAAACTCCTTAAAAGATACGCAGCGAGTCACCAAGAAAGGCGGCAGAGTAATAGTTATAGAATCCGTCTACGGCGTCGATAGAAAAGACCTACCTAAAGCCATGCAGAAAAAAATAAAAAATTACCTCTCGTTAACGCTTGAACAGCAGAGGAAGGTGAATATTTTCTTTGACCACTTCTACAACAGAGTTTTGCACTACAGCAAAGATTCAGAAACCAAGGTTAACGTTCCCTTCAACTTCAATACACCTGAGAACTGGGAAAAAATATTCGCTCAATGCGGATTGAAACAGGAAAAAATTATTCACCTTGGTTTGGATCAGCCGACTGCCCCAGAATACCACACATTGCATATTTTGAGAAAAGTTTGAACATACAGTGTTTTACTTTTTTTTGATTTAGTAAATTGTGTCAATAGCAACTGTTATACAAAGGGCAATCTGGTTATGCCATCTATCTTGTTGAAGTGTTTGTCAAAAGAGTAAATCTCCTCAATACCTTTTTGGCGCATTATATCTACGGCTAACGCATCATTTGGTTCCAGTTTGATGTCTTCACCTATAGCGACTGCCGCAAAGTATGCATCCTTGGCTACACCCAATATCGTGACGTTGTCTAACATGAAGAGCCCGAGAATTATCTTTGTGAGCATATCATTTGACATACCGTGTTTTAGAATGTTAACTATTTCGGAAACATGAACAACTGTTGTTATGACTTCTTCTTTGCCCTGGGAAACGTTGTTGATTATTTTTTTCGCTTCTTCCTTCATGGCTTTTTCTTTTTCAGTGAGCGTTCTCTGGGGTTTATAGTAGGCGTGGATGAAAATGTTTGCATCCAAGAACCTCATAGGTGTTCCTCATAGAATTTCTTTTCAAATTCGGTCCAGTCACCGATGGCTTTAACGCCTAAGTCAACTTTATCGAAGCATTCAGTTAAGTCAACACGTCGCTTGGGAACTAACTTCAAATAACCTTTTCTTTTGATGACATAAAGTTCCCTGCTTTCATTAAGTTCGGCTTCTCGCCAGTCAGCTGGGAGGATAAAGCGTCCCTGTTCATCCACTTTCTTTACCTCTACACCATATTCCAAGATTTCCACCACTAAATAATATATTCTTCCATTTAAAAAATGTTTCATAATCTATTCAAAAAAAGAGTGAGCCAGAACTTATTTTGAAGCTCTGTCAGGGTTTTGAGTGCCACATGCAACAGTAAACCATTAAAATTCCCCAATCAACAGTACCCTTGATTTGGTTTCAAGATTTGTAGTTGCGGAAAAATTCGGATGATCAAGCTAACGAACTGGCGAATCCTACGCTGTTTTTTAAAGTCCCCAGCTTTGAGTGGCACTTTGATGTGGCGGCTCCTTCTTATGTGCCTCTTTTTTCTTATCTGTGCCCTTAAACCTATTAATTTTCACGGTTGAACCTTCAACAGAGACCCAGTGAGTAGCGTTCAGGTCTCGATGGTAAACAAACTTGTTCACTGCATGCAGCAACTCATGCATGGGCACGTTTTCGGCATCCACCGCCACTTTGTCTCCAACTTCGGAAACGGCAACTTTGAGGTGTAATTGAAGAAAGCTGATGAGGTGTTCTTTTTCGTTCTGCAAATCGCCTAAATCTACGTGGAGCTTTATTTTTTGGTTATCTTTGTGTTTAAAGAGCAATTAGCGGTCCCTGATAAGAATAAGTGATTCTATACTAAAAAAGTTTAAGCCAAATGACAAAAACAAAACACTAAAAACCAAACCAAAAAGTTTACAAAGGAAAATTTAGTGGTGGCAGATTTGAGCCGAAATGCGGTCGGGTCTAAAATTAAAAAGCTTCAAACGACTCTGAAATTACTGTAAAAACAATCCAAAACTCGAAGCTTCTTCTCAACGCTTGGCAATGGCCCGTCCGCTTTCAATTCGAGGCAAACCCGTTTACCACAACACGATCAATAGTTGGCGCCAGACCAACAATTGGAGCCTTAGAAGATAATGATGATAATGATGACACTGCTTCATTCTGCAAACGGGCATTATCTTTCAAAGATAACCCCAAATTGTAAAGTTTATTCTATGGATTTGAACCCAAAAGAGACTGTGTAAAAACTATTTTCAATTTTTTGGCTATAATGGGCTTATTTTTCAGCTTTCAACATAGTGAATTAGCGGCGGCGAACAACAGACAAGCATTAAAAATTCATGCAAAAATTTTAAGCGATACATCGCCATTAGAAGAACAGACTAAGGAAGCTTATTAATGAACCAGCAAAAAGTAGCTCAAAAAAAGACAAAACGGGAAACAAGGCATATTTGCAATCCTTGTTGGGAACTCAAATATTGTCCCTATAGGTCTTTGGTGGAAGATTTTCCAATTGGTGATACTGAGGCTGCTAAAGCTGAAGAACTTGGGGGGTATGCAAAACTTGTAAAGGAAAGGGCTGGGTGCCGTGCGACAAAAAAGATGAGGGTGCGATTCCAGACTTTAATAGGGTAATTCTTGAATTCGGCAGGTTGGATAAAGATGCTTGTGACTTCTTTGGTCATACATGTCCTGTTTTCTTCGTCAGTGAGCCCTTTACAGAAACAACATCATTTAGAAAGATTAACAGAAATATCTCGCGAACAATGTTTTTGAGAATTGTCAGAAGAGATAATCAAACTTGCCAAAAATGCGGAAAAATATTAAAAGATAACGAAGTTAAAATTGACCATATTATACCTTATAGCAAGGTGGACCCACTGAGGAAAGCAATCTTCGAGTCCTTTGTGGAGATTGCAATCGCAAGAAGAGCGACACTATTGAAATCTAACCGATAACTCATTAGAGGTCTTGATCAAGTTTACATCTTAAACTTGAAATACTTTTACTGATTTCCTCTTTGGTTGGTGTTTTTTCATCATTGATAAGCAATTCTTTGGTTGCCTCTGAGCAAATCTCGTTTAATATGGCATGGAGACTGAAATTAAGTTGCTTAGTCAAAAAGAAATAGAATATTTGCGCTCTCCTGAGAGTTTTAACTCTAACTACAAATATTTCTTGAAACATCAAATTAAAAACAAAGTTCAAGCTTTGTCGGATGAACTCGTGCTTCTTAGTGATGCAGGTTTCTTGAATAGTCTTAGCGAAAAGTCTAAGAGTTTAGGGATTTCAATAAGATTTCTAAAAACAATGAAAAGCTTGAAAATCGCTCCTCTTCTCAAAATAAGAATAATTATATGGTGGGGCTCCCCGGATTTGAACCGGAGTCTATAGAGCCCAAGTCTACAAGCCTAGACCAAGCTAGCCGAGAGCCCCACTTTGGTGTAGAGAACATAATTTGGCAAGAACCATAAAAACCTTAGCTAACGGGTTTGGGTTTTAGGGTTGGGGGTTGCAGGTTTGTGGGCAATTTTTTGGATGCGGATTAGTGCGGACATATTTGGATCCTAATAGTGGTTCTACGTTGAAATCATAGAGGGGTCTAGGTGCGCACGAACCTATTTGGATCTGAGGGGTGTGCAGTATTCTGTTTTTGGGTGGTTTGTTGCTTTTTTTCTGTTACTCTAAGTTGCCCGTTAGGAAAGTTAAACCGTAAAGAAAACACAAAACCGAATTGTGCACAGAGCTCAGATCCTATTAGGTCAGTATTGGCGGCTTCCACATTCATAAACAGCCCATTTTTTAAGGGTTTAATCCATAGATTTTATGGAATAATTTAAAATAACTCCTCTTGTTTATATGAAAGAAACACATAAGAAAACAGGCTAAGGAAGAAATACACATGAGCGAAGAAGGCGACACATTCTGGA